>JACCDN010123187.1_pt1 | contig 70705 bp, 66 predicted proteins | sample 7441691 | NCBI WGS metagenome assembly JACCDN01 (sample SAMN15323439, study PRJNA562643) | freshwater metagenome | isolation source: river surface water | place: USA:Blue River Watershed | collected 2017-08-16
AGCTGCACCAGCCAGAGGAGACTAGTTGCCATCACGACCAGATCTTCGAGGCGCATACGTACAATGTAACCCTGGATGAGCTCCGCCATCGGGATCTTGGGATACAGAGGAATAAATACTATCAAAAATCCAGTGAGGATAGTGAGGAGATTATTGTCTAACCAGGCTAAGATGCGCCGCATAGGGTTTATTGTACCCGGCCCTGCTTGGCTTGTCCAAGGTAAGAGAGGTATTGTCTAGCGAGACGATGGCGAGATGGGATGAGACTAAAGAGGATGATACGTAGGGTTACCCCAATACTAATCACCATTTTGATAGCCCAGGTAAGTTTGGGGAAGTGGAGATTGTAAAAAGTAATGATGCCGTCTAGCTCTGACAACAGGCGGGAAGTACTTGCGGCATCCGAGCTATACGAGCCGAGGTGTGTGACAACTACCGTGGTTAGTATACGCAGCATCTGATTAGGATATTTCTTTTTTAAGCGGTAAAAGAGCTCTACTTCTTCGCCATACATAAAGATAGTATCGTCAAACCCAGAAACACTCTGATAAGCGGATTTGCGCAAGAGCACACAGGCGCCCATGAGCCAGTCTGGTGAGAGATCACTATTATATTTAGATAGGTCATATAGATGATATGGGGTTGAGAATAATGTCTTTATGAGGGGGATTTTATCTAGTCCCCACATCCACCCGACCACCCTCATGGGTGTAGGAAAATAGCCTACTGACTGCTGGAGCTTGCCTTCCTGATATGCAAGCATCGGGGCTAATGCAAGCAAATTTTGATTATTTTGTAGAAAATCGAGTAACCTGGAGAGTGAATCAGGCTGTAGGAAAGCATCAGTGTTTAAAAGGAGTATATAGTCCCCTTTTGCATTTGAGACTCCTAGATTGTTGCCTCCGCCAAAACCAAGATTTTTCTTACTACTAATCACTTTGATATCTGGATAAGAACTACTCAGGAGTTTGACTGTGTTGTCAGAGCTATTATTATCTACGACTATAATTTCTAGTTGGGTTTTGGCTAGACCCTTACTCGCGATTACGTTTTTTACGCATTTTAGAGTAAGACTAGCGGTGTTGTAGGAAACAATAATGACTGAGATGATCGGTTTATGGCTCATAGCTCATGGTTTATAGTAGTCAACTACTGAAATAGTTTAAAACGACCTAGGCGGTAATTGGCAGCTTTTAGCTTACGCTCTCCTATTACTTTGGCTGGAACTCCGCCCACTATTTCGCCTTCTCCGACATCTTTGGTAACTACAGCGCCAGCTCCCACTACAGCTCGATCACCGATAGTTACACCTGGGAGGATAATGGAGCGTGGACCGATAAAGACATAATCACCGATTTTGACTGGTTCGCTCACGGCACGAAAATCGGCAGCTGCTAGATCATGCTCGCTACTGTAGATCATCGCCTCACTGGCGATACTAGTATGACTACCGATTGAGACCTTATCTCGCCCATCGATAAAAACACCTCGACCGATTATGGTCCCTACTCCTACCTGGATATTGCGCGGATCATACACGCGGACGCCAGTATGGAGAGTTGAGCTCTTACCTATTTTGATGCCGACACTACGCCATATAAAGTTACGGAGAGTATGGCTCGGGATAAGGGTAGTTAAATCTAAGCACATGAGAGTAAAGTCGAGGAGGTATGACTCTAGTCTCGGGATTGCTTTGCCAAAAAAGGCTTCGCTCCAGGTATAACTTTTGCCGTGTTTGTCTTTGAGGGGAAAGTTCATACTATTTATTGTACCTCATCTTTGAATTCTTGATAATCATCATTATAGGATATATACTATCCTGCTATGAGTAAAGAAGTATTAACCGAAGCCGCCTTTCGTAAAATATTTAAGGGATCATTCCTATTGTCCCCTGGTAGATCTTCAGGACATCTAGCTATTGCATGGCTGTGTCGAGAGGCTTTTCATCCATTAAATGCTAACTTAGGTAGAAGTGATATTTTTGGCATTGAAAATCCAGAAGTAGAATTAATAACTCCTCCAAACGGTCATACTACGCTTGTCAAGGGTATGGTTAAGCAACAGTCTGAGAAAATTTGGGAACAATATCTTACAATATTCTTCAAACCTAGCTTGAAAAGTTCACGAGAAGATCAATTAATAAGATTAATCGAAGTTAACGCCGGCACAGACTTGATACATTTTGAGCGACGACGCGGTCTTCAAGGAGTAAAATTTTCAAATACAGTCGAACCTAGTTTGTTGCGATTTTTTGTCTTGGAAAACAATTTTCCATCTTTCTATCGGAATACTGTATTTTATCAGACTCTATTAGAAAGTATGAGCCACTCAATTATAGAGGGAGTTAGAAATAATTATCCTTATATGCCAAACCTATTGAATCTTTACAAAAAATGGAATTCTACTTTTCCAAAAACACCTTTTATTCCTGAAAAATAGGTAAAGTAAGAAGCATAGAATTGACTCTGTAGACAATGATAGGAATAGCAATATGTCGTGGCCCTATATCCAACCTCGGCTAGCCAGCGTTTGAATGGTTCGGCCTTGGGACTTGGTATGGACTGGATAATGCGGAATATCCCTTCAGTATTTGCACAGTCTGTTAGATAATATTTACCATCTGACGCAATTAATTTCAGTCCGTGACAATTTGTCACGACCTGACTTCCTTCCTCATTTAATCTTTGCTTAAGCTTGCGCCAATAAGCACCAGCGTCTGTGCTCTGAACTAGTGCACCACATACATCTGCAACCGAAAACCACCACTCATTGTTATGAACAATCCTACGGATCTCTTTTGACTTAAAAATGGCAACTTTTTCAGTATCCATATAACTTAAGTATTATACGAATTTATACCGAAGTCAATACGCTGAGCGTCTCCTCGGCACATTTGTCCCAAGAGAACTGTTTGGCTCTCGCGAGAGATTTTTTGGACCATCCTACGCGGTCTTTTTTGAGCTCTAGTATAGCCTGGGCAATGCTCGCAGGATCACGCTCGTCAAACAAGAGCCCAGCACTCCCCACTACCTCGGGCAGACTACTATTGTTAGCAACAGCAACAGGTGCGCCGCACCCCATTGCTTCGATTGCTGGCACACCAAAGCCCTCATACAGTGATGGCAAGACATAGACGTCAGCAAAACGATATAGAGCTAGGCGAGTCTCGTCGCTCACATATCCCGTCATTACAATATCTTTGGCATCCTGGGAGCTATTGATAACTTGGAGTGATTCTTCGGACATCCAGCCGATCTTGCCGGCCAAGACCAACTTGCCCTTGTACCCTTTTTCTTTTAGGAGACGGAAGGCCTGAACAAGTTTTATGGCATTTTTGCGAGGCTGGATGGTACCGAGGAATAGTATGTAGTTGAAGGTTGAAAGTTGAAAGTTATCAAGAATATCTGATTTGATTTTTGTTTTAGTATTAAAAATATCAGAGTCGTAGCCATTGTGAATGACAGTAATTTTGTCGGGATCTGTTCCGTAGAGTTTAACCAGATCGTCTTTGGTAGCTGCAGATACGGCTATCACGCGAGCCGCTGCCTTGACCGCAGCACGACTCCAGTTCTTTAGTTTATAGAGATCACTCTTGAGGAACAAATCAGGGAAATACTCATAGGCTAGGTCATGAATCGTGACTACTGAAGGACTACCAACATAGTAAGGAGCGTTGTGGGCGGGCGACCAGAAAGAGTGATAGTGGGCGCGGGAGAGTAGTAGATTAAGCGGGAGTCCTAGCCTGAGCCATGCACGAGCTGGGCCGACTTGGTGATAGTGCCAGTTAGGACCCTCTGCTTCCATATCATCCATCAATGGATCACGATGATAAAGATGAAAATCTGTCTCTGGAGAGAGTTTTTTTAGTCGCTTTAGAATATGGTAGGTATACTGCCCAGTCCCCACTCTATTTTTGACATTTGCTTCGTTTATATCAATTCCGATTCTTTTAGTCATATGTACCTAGTCCCTAGTACCTAGCTTTTCATAGATTACTATTACTTGTCTAGCAGCCGCATCCCAACTAAACTTTTTGGCTTGTCGAATACCTTTTTTGATCATGTTTTCACTCAGTTCTAATGATTGATCAATTCCAGACCTGATAGACTCAATATTTAGTGGGTCTACTAAGACTGCTGCCTCACCCGTCACCTCAGGCAGCGAGCTGATATTGCTAGTTACTACGGGTGTACCACAAGCCATGGCTTCGAGGACGGGGAATCCGAACCCTTCGTAGAGTGATGGGTAGCAAAAGACTGTGGCACTACTGTAGAGTGCTGGCAGATCTGCTTCGTCAACAAAACCGAGCACTGTTACGTGGCTAGGACTCTCGATTTTTTTGCCCCATCCGTACTTACCTGCAATAACTAGCGGTAGAGAGTGGTTTGTTGTTGCCATAATTAGCCTCTCAAGGTTTTTACGAGGTTCCTGAGTACCAAGACAGAGGATAAATTTTGCAGGCAGATTGTACTTAGTTTTCACGCGTTCTATTTCTTCCACTGATCGAGGATAATAATCCTGACTTAGACCTGGATATACAACATCGATTAATGAATCGTTGAGTTGATATTTTTCTATGAGATCATTTTTTGTACTCATTGAATCTGCAATGATATGGTTGCCATGTTTAACTATGCGTGAGAGTCGTAATGACTGGGTGTGTCTGATCAGAGGATGGACAGTCTCAGGATACTTGGCGTAAGCAAGATCGTGGATAGTGGTAACTGTTGGGACACGAGTAACTGGGGCTGTCCAGTCTGAGAGATGGATTAGATCTGTCTCACCACTTAGGTATTCGAGATGCAAGGGAGAGTAGTTAAAGAGTACACCTGCTAGTTTGGGTGAGAGATGTGAATATATCCAGGTAGCTTTGTTCCAGGGCGCTGTTTTTTGCAGACCCTCAAAATAGAAGCGTTGCTTGCGTACCCCCGCCCAGAGGATAAACTCATGTTTACTCGGTAGGCTCAAGAGTGCTTTGACTAGTTCAAAAGTATACCTGCCTACGCCGGTACCTGAATAAGCCATTTGTGAAACGTCAATTGTTATTTTCATATATATCTAGCTGTAGTCCAGGATACACTTTTTGGTCACTGAGCGTATAGCCCGCCCCTATTAGATTGTGCTCCCCATCTTTTGATGAGTCAAAAACATTTTCGGCGTATTTGATATAAATAATTCGCTTTGACTTAAGTTCTGCAATTGTTTTTGGTTCGATAATCTGTGAACGAGGGACGCCATAGTATAGTAACGGCGCGTTTTGTGCACGACTAGGTAGGGCATATATTACTGCTCGGCCATGATCAATAACAACATCCCGCCAAGCCTCTCGATGAAATTCTGGATTGACCCAAAAGTAGCCTAGCGCGAGTAGTTGGAGTGAAACAATGAGTAAAGCATAGCGCAGTCTAGTTACAGAGAGGGCTAGCGCTAGCAAGAGTAAATATCCAGGGATAACAAACATGATGCGGGTATAGCTATAGACCGGCAAGATTAGTGAGAACGTGGCGGCTATTGGTATGGCAGAGAGCCAAACTAGGATAATTTGATAATTTTTGTTCGACAAGTATGTCTTGAGCTTAATCTTGGATATGACATACAGGTGTAGTGCCAACAGGGCGATTACAACTAGGCCATATACCCAGTCATTAGTTATACTGATCCGACCAATGTTAGCTTTGACCCAGGTGAGTGCGAGTGCTTTGAGTGATATCCCACCCACTACATTCCCCCATTCCGGACTATTAGCCACTGTGCTGAGACCTATACCGAGTGAGCTAATGAGCGAAGGCAGCCAGAATAAGAGTGTGAGGCCAGCAATAATCTGAGAGATTACGAGGTCACGACGCCTGAGAAATAGTGAATAGACTAAGAGTGCGAGATACAGAAACCATGAGAGGTAGGAGGTCCAGAGGAATGCGATGGTAAATAGCAGATAATAAATGGTAAATAGATTGTTCTTGGAGTTGTTGAGTCTTCTGTAGAAATAATAGATGGCGGCGGTGACAAAAAAGGTCGTGATGCCATAAGTCCTCCCCTCTTGAGAATAGTAGATTAAGAGCGGATTAGTGGCAGCGAGTAATCCTGCGAGATACATCACTTTTTTGCCCCCAAAGACTTCTCCAATCTTAGCTACAAAATAGACAGTGCCTAGCCCTGCGAGGAGTGATGGAGCACGAAGAGATACTTCGCTGTAGCCGGCTATACTGGTCCAGAGCCAGCCTATCAAGTGATAGAGCGGAGGCTGAAAGTCAGCGAGAGCATATGTCAGCAGCGGCCCCATACGTCCCATTAGGGCGAGCGCCTGGATCGCCTCGTCTAGCCAGAGTGATTGGCTGAGTAAAAATAGCCTTAAAATTAGTGCGAGTCCTAGGATATAAACCATACTATTTACTCAGTTTACCAGTAGTTAGCATCTCTAGAATACCAACAAATCTGCCGAGATCATAGACAATTTTGAAGGGGATAAAGTAATAATTGTGATGATTAATTGCTTTTAAAATACCAATAATCAATGAGAGGGGGAGCGAGGTCCGAAGGATTGCATAGATAGAGCCAATTATCCCGTATTTATATGGTCTCTTGGCAGCCCAGCGAGCCTGCTTATAAATTGCTGTGAAAGAATCAGGGTTTTTGTGGTAGCAGGTTGCACGAGTTTTTTGTGGCCTGACACCTAGCTTGTTAAAGAGACTCCAAGTATCGGTATAGCCGATATCATCAAACCCACCCACCCGATCAAATTCTTTTTTTAGGATCGCGCGATAGTCTGTACCGGGTGTAACATCTGCTTGAGCTGGGAAACGCAACTGATCGGCCCACCCTTCTTGGATATTCCAACACCTAGCTAGAGGGTTTTCCCAGTTGGCGACTCTTTCGTTTATGGTGTAGGTTCCTATACTATTGCCGTTTAGGATCGGCTTGACCAAATCTTCTACATAACCCTTATCAAAACTCATGTCAGCATCGACAAACAATAGAATGCTAGTGCTAGCTTTTTTGGCCCCTAGGTTACGAGCATGAGCTGGTCCCAGATGTTTTTGGGAAAGGTAAATGACGCCAGGGAAATTTTTAAGAATGTCTTTTGTTTGATCTGTACTACCATCGTCTACGACTATCATCTCGATATCGACGGTCTGAGTAAGGAGCGAGGTGATAGCTAGGACAATAGTCTGCTCACTATTGTAAGTAGCAAGGATAGCAGAAGCGATAGGTTTGTTATTTGACGAGGTCATAGAGTTCTTTTTCTAAGAGCTTAGAAACTACTTTGATATTGTATCTCGATAGCTGTGGTCCATAGTCAATGCGGCCATTACTCATGGCTTTTAGTACTGCGCTGCCTACCTCGTCTGGACGATGTGGATTAACAAAAAATCCTGAGCTACCAATGATCTCTCTCCTCACTGGGTCATCGGTCGCGACTATTGGTAGACCTGCCGCCATAGCTTCGATGTAGACGTTTCCAAAGGCCTCTCTCGGGTCAGGTGTAAAGCAAAACACGTCACAAGCTTGGTAATAGTCCTGCATCAAATCAGGGTCAACCTGCTTTATCCATCGAAAGTCAGAGACTCTACTCGAAAGTATATCCTGGAGTTTGTCGCCATCCTCGCCATCGCCGATTATTACATGTGAGACTGCGAGATTTTTTAGCGATTCGGCAGTACTGACTATTTTTTTGTAGCGCGTTAGGGCACCTACGGTTAGGACAATAGGATGTGCTACACCTAGATCGATTTTTTTCTTTGACTTGATATGGTTTACAGGGTTTGGAATAACCACAAGCTTTGTTGTAGGTCTGATATAGTGAGTGCACCAACTCGCTTGAGCATCGGTCAATGCAATAAATAGATCGGGAGCTGCTATCAAAGTCTTAAGATCGTGATGTCCCATCCCTGCTTGACCAAATACTGCAATTTTGTGAGTAGACAACTCTCGCTTGAGAATTTTTATTTGGGGTGCACCATTACAAGCGATAACTACGTCAGGGTTGATTGATTTGATTGATTGTATCGATGCTTTGGTAAAGTTGATGACTGCTACACTAGATGGATCGCATTCGAGCCTAAATAAGAGTTTTTCGAAGAAATTATAGGGAGCTGCCTGAGGGGCAGTCTCTAGTCTCATACTTCGAATAATTGTATAACTTTTGTCTGGATTGACCGGTCCTGCTTGAACTACCGTCACTTGATTATTCTTTGAGAGTGCTTGGGCATAGAGATCTACTACACGCTCGAGGCCTCGGTCTACCAACCCCTGAGTCAGATTGAGAAAGAGTATTTTCATGTAATTTTTCGCTTGAGATATTTTATAGGTGTAATCAGAGATGCAAGTGCAAGGTATGTGAGAGATCTACTTTTTTTTGGGTCTTTTTCCCATGGAAGAGGCTTAGAATTAAATACAGTAGGTAAATTAGACTCCAATGGAATTCCTAGTTCGATTTTGTTTTTTGAGCGATTAAACATGGGTAGGTTCCCACCTAAACTACTCCTTTTCAAGTACATCGCATGGTATAGGTAGCTTTTAGTGATATAGTGCAGACCAGGATCGTGATCGATGATTGCGATTCCTTTATTGTCATAGTAGCCTTCGTTCGGATAATCACCACGCAAATGTAAACCATTAAGTTTGCTTAGATTGAGTGCTCTAAGAACTAGATGACCACTAGTTCCCCACATGTTATATGTCCCTACGCTCTCCCTTTGACGATGATAGATATCTCCTAGTAGGTCATACCTGCGGACAGTGACCCCCTCATAGCGACCGCTTGTAATCGCTTCCACTACCTCTCTGACTGTGCCCTCAGGATATACTTCGTCACCATCGACTACCCAGAACCAATCCGTTTTTGTGTTATTTATTTGATCCTCACGGATACGAGTGACGTCCATAGAAGTCGTGGCATGTGTGAGAGTTAACTTGATTTTGGGAGAGTTGATAGACTTGATAGCATCGATTGTATGATCTGCACTGCCCGTGTCGGTGACTAGTACCGTATCAACGTAAGGCAGAATAGAGAGTAGGCTATATCTAACCCATTGGTCTTCATTTTTGACCATCATGTGAACAGTGATGTTACTTTTTGCCATAAGTCTTGTGGTATAAGGAATAAGCAATATATACAGTATAGATACCGACTACCAGCCTAGTAATCACCCTCGCCCACCCTGCACCGATTAACCCGTAGGTAGGTACCAAGACAATATCTGAGATAAGTAAGCTAAGAGCAGTTATAATCCCAGAGACTGCAAAATATCGCGGGTAATCAAAGACATAAAACAAAGCAACAAACGGTGTAGTAGCTGTTAAGAACGCGGTAGATATTAAGAGAATATTTAATGTAGGGACGACGCTCAGGTAGGCTGGTCCGATAGTGTACGTAACGACTGGATAAGATATCAAACAGAGTGCGGCAGTCGCTAAGAGAGAAACGATTGCTAGCATGATGCCTTTTTTTAGATAGCGATCCAAGTTCACTTTGTCTTTATATTTTGCTACCCGCATGTTCAATACTGTACCGAGCGACCAGCCAATGAGTGAAGTAACAGTCGCAATCCTAGTTGCGGCAGCATATAGTCCCGTCTCATGGACTGAGAGATACTTTTGGACTATTAAAACGTCGACATTCTCTGCGACTGCACTAGCAAGAATCGAGATACTGGTCCATCGAGCCACATTAATTAACGATTTTGTGATTTTTGGACTATAAATAGGCAAGAGCTCCCTTACATTGATCGCAAAAAAACCAACGCAAGCTCCGATAAGTGGCAAGATCATGTACCCTAGGGTGACAGTACTTAGGTTTATACCTACAAATACTAGCGTAGCTAGTGCCAAGAGCAGCTTGAGAGAAGATTGAACAGTATTAGTCAAGACCGAGAGGCCAAAATACTGTCTGGCCTGAAGAAGAGAGTTGACGTATTCGTAGACAACTACAGAGATCGAAAGGAGCATGACTGCTCGCACCATAGGGACAAAATCTGGAGTTAGAGTAAGCAGAGTCTCTGTGATCAACGGAGTAGTGATCATGCCAGTAATTACCACCAATGCCATAATAATTGCTTTTAGAAAAGCTCCGTTTTGAGCAAAGGCTAGGTTGAGGGTTTTATTATTCTGATTTTGGGCAATAGCGCGAGAGACAGCAATGTTGATGCCCATATCTCCAATACGAGAGATTATTAGCATGAGTGAAAAGAGCACTGAGAAGATACCAAATTGTTCTGGACCAAGTTGTCTAGAAAAGATAATCATGGCAACGGCAGCAATGCCTGTCGAGCCTACGTTGCCGACAGTCATGAGTGCTGCTGATTTTAGACCGCTAGATTTTGTGAGCTTAGAGATATTAGAGAACATGTCTTTATTGTCTCACACAGAGCTCAACTACTCTAGTTTAGGAGATTAAACAAAACGGATCTGCAGAGTCTTGCCAAGAGCCATAGCGATTCGACTTGCCATTTGGAGGGTTGGGCTGACACTCGAAGTTTCGATTCGAGAGATCACAGCCTGGGTTGTGTTGGCGCGCTTTGCCAGATCCCGCTGGGAGATTTTTTCGTCAATCCTAGCTTGGATAATTTGTCTACCTAGTTGGTAGTCTGCTTCGCCCTCTTCCCAAATTTTACGAAACTCTGGATCCTTTAGCTGACGTTCTAATAACCTGTCTAGATCATCTTGTGGCTCCACTTGTTTTCTTTTCATAATCACACTATATCTTTTTAGATATCAATTGTCAAATAACTCATTATATCTGCGTAAGCCCAAGTTTAGATCTTTTAGAGGAGTTTTCATAGTTTTTTTGGCAAAAATATGAAGTATGTGTATGGTATTGTCGCTTTGACAGCATAATACACGAATATTATTTTTACCGAGGATTCTAATTTCCCATAGTGGATAGCCACGTAATTTTTTTAGATCTAAAACTTCAGGTCTTAATCCGTATTCTTGAGCATATTTAATTTGTCTAATAATTTTTTCTCTCACAGGTTTTGGACACTCTAAAATGTATTCCTCAACTGGACTCTTATCATTTTTTATATAAAACTTGATTTGCATACAGTTATCTATCTAAACTGCGAAATAAACTGCAGAATCGTGTCCCAAGTCCCTTTGCTACCTACAGGATTAGGTGTGGATTTGGGGATATCCAGGGGATTGTAGGCTATCACATCTTGCACTGTTAGATCATTGTTTAAATGGTTGTAGTTGCCGACCACTATAACTGGCTTTTCGGTTAGACGGTGGGAGGAATTAAAGTTGAGATCATATGAGAGCATATAAACGTCGCTAGTTGGCAAAACTAAAATGTCTTTGGGCGAACCTGTGATGATTACTTCGTGAATTACCCCGAGCTTAGTCATTGGCGTTGAGACTCCCCTACCTTGCCAGAGACGATATCCGACATAGAGGGCTATAGGCAAAACGATCAAAGGGATAGTAAAGCGGAGTGCAACCACTGTGTTCTGACTCTTCCAGATCCGCTTGAGAGCAAGCCAGAGTCGACCGATGGGATTGTTCACTTTGATATTAAGATCGAGCAATGGATCATTTAGATTCTCGGACTTGATTATATCAACATCAACTGCGTGTACTCCGTTTACTGAGACACTCCTCCCAATTTTTCTTTTTGTCTCACTAGCTCGCTCAGATAGATTAACTACCATAAATAGAGAATAGCAAATTGATAAAAGACTGCAAGTACCGGGGTTTTTTAGCAAATTATTTCGAAATGGTACAAGCAATCCCACAATGATCGGAGAGTCCGGTTAGGACCTGGACATTCTCGATTTTATAGTCCGAGGTCGAGAAGAGGTGATCTACCACTAGTTTGAGCTCTGGTTTGCGGAACAAGATGGGGTCGAGCGTGGACTCTACACTCTTTGGGAGATGATCAATATAGCGACTAGCGAGTTCTTGATAGACCCTAGATCCACGATTAGTATTTAGATCTCCTGCGAGGACAAAGCTAGACACCTTGTCTAGCAATTTTTGGAGTCTTAAATAATCAGGATACTGAGCTACATCTGCATCGGTTGTGAGAGCCCAGGTAAAGTGAGTGTTAGCAAAAAAGTAATGCACTCGGTCCGACTCTATCTCGGAGACTATGAGTGCCCTAGGATGCTTTAAGGTTTTCATAAACTCATGTGGGATCACAACTGGATGCTCTGAGTAATAATCGATTTGGACTGTGGCAGGTTTAATTTTTGTAAGCGTCGCGATCCCCCACTCACCCAGTGGCTTAAAGATATGTTCGTAGATATTAAAGTCGACGTGTGGGGCAAAGGTTAAATGGTAGTCAAACTGTGCGGCTAGCTCCTCTGCATGAATTTTGTAGACTTCTTGCAAAAAGACGACGTCGGGCGTATTAGTCTTTAGATAATCTCTAACGTTATCCAGATGTCGGTCGGCTTCGATATTTAAAGAGAAAAACGAAATCGCCATAAATCCTGCTATTAGTGTCTTTTTTTGAAGCTGTTAAAGCCATCCCTGACTATATCGTTTAGGCTTTTTGTAGGTATCCAGCCTAAAATATTATTTGCGTTAGTAATATCTGAGAGCGAGTAGCTAATGTCGCCAGCATTCCTCGGGCCATATATTATGTTTAATGGCTCGCCAATAATATTTTCAACTACAGTAATTACTTCTTTGATAGAGTGAGCAACGCCTCCACCAAGATTAATAATGGCTGAATGTTGATTTGCTCTTAAGTATTTGATACCTAGAATAATAGCGTTTGCTATATCTTGGACATGTACAAAATCGCGAACTACAGTACCGTCTGGGGTATCGTAGTCGTTCCCGCTGATTGTCACACTCTGGTCTAGTTTTAGCGCATGTGCATATAAGCGCTGCATAATTGCTCTACTCTCTAGGCTTTGTCCTAACCTACCCTCACTCTCTGCCCCTCCGACGTTAAAAAATCTAAAGGATAAGTAGTTGTACTTATCTGTTGATAGCGCGATCAGGGATTTTTCCCCAGCAAGCTTGCTTTCACCATATGGGTTGGTAGGTATAGTTGCAGAAGATTCGTTGATTGGATCACTGTTTGCTGGGGTACCATATACTGCCGCCGAACTTGCGTAGATTATATGTTTGACCCCGGCTTCTATTGCGCACTCCCAGACATTCTTGGAGCCTGTAGAGTTGACTCGGTTATAGAGGCCTGATTTAGAGACACTCTCTGCGGCATTGACGAGCGCTGCAAGATGTATCACGACTTCTACTTTATTCTCCTTCATGACTTGCGTCAAAGCATTTTTATCTAGGATATCACCCTCTACTAAGACTTCGTTATTGAGCAGTGATGATTTGTGCCCTTGTGTCAGGTTATCAAAAACTATTACTGACTCACCAGCATTTGAGAGCGCTAGTACGATATGGCTACCTATATACCCACACCCACCAGTGACTAAGATTTTTCCCATGTGGTTATTTTACTACGCCTTGTTAATTTAACCTATTGATTTTGGAGACGAAGAGACTTTGTAGATCTGAACCTTTCTGGGACAATGTGAAAGAGGAGGTAAGTTAAGTTGAGATAAGCAAATGGTAAGATTGGCAATAGATACCGAGGAAAAACGAGTCTCAGAGAGACAAAGAGTAGGTAAATCACAATCCATAATGTACTTATTAATATAAGCGGGTTCTGGCGCATTCTTAGCTTGATTAATGTTAGGCTTGAAAGCAAGGAAATCGGCCAAAGGATACTCCAGCTGTAGACCCTAATTAAGTCGTGGTTATCCCACCAAGTCCGCCACTGACCAGTAAAGATAATCCTAAAAATCTCACCTTTAGGATACTCAGGGACATATGATTTGTAGTATCTCAAAATGTCTATGTGGAGAGTTAAAAACTCTAGCGGCTTATGGTATACAAAGAAAGCTGTATACCCCAGAAGGTAGACTAGAATTGAAATATACAAGCTCCAGAGGTATTTTCCTAACTTTTTTTTGTCGATTAAATAGATGGCAATAAATGCCGATAAGCCTAATAGGATGCCTATTGAGAATGATTTGCTGAGTGCAACTAGTCCTAGTGCAATTGAGACAGAATATACACGATAGTTTGAGGAGATATAGCGCCACAAGTAATAGACAAAGAGCAAGATAAAGAAGGTTTGACCTAGATCTAGATAAGTATTTGTTAGTTGTTCTAGGGTCAAGTTGTCAGTTATAAAAAGTATTCCAGGTATGATATGGATGGAAAAATTACTACTTAACAACGTCTTTTTTGAGAGCATAAACAGTAAGTAAAATATTCCTAAAGCATAAAAGTACTGTACAAGCCGAGGAATATTGCCGAATAAACCAAAAAAGTATTTAGTCAGCGGCTGCAACTCCCAGTTGATAGCTGTTGGAGACTCACCTCTCACATAATGATTGCCTGCTAATACATATAGCTCTGGATCATCGATGTTACCTCGAAATTCGGTACCTTCACTACAGTTGTTACTGTACTCTGGGTAATGGGTATCTAGGGAAAACTGTTTACGAAACTCAATCAAACAATACTGAGAGTACCTGTAATCGGCAGCCATCGCATGGTGTACAGAACTAAATAATAAGATTATGGCCAGGAATATATATCGCATATCTACTTATAGTTTAGAACTATTCCTTATTCTTGTGATGTGCGCAAAGATGAACGTAGATACATAGATTATACTTGCTAAGTATAAGCCTACCCAGACATACCATAAGTCATACTGGAAATATACCGGCTTGTACTGACTAGCCTGAGTAATAAATGATGCGATATTACTGGTGTCGTAGTAGCTACCGGCAACAGTATAAACAGATACTAATTGAAGTGTTAGAAAATATGTAAATATCATCGCTAGAATTATTTTATTGAGATGTATTTTTGCTGTGAATGACCTGAGACCTTCGACGATTAGGAATAGCTGAGTTGATAAGAGTGGCATAAAATATCTAGCTTGAAAACCTAGCGATCTTCCAGATAAGTGATAGTAATTCCAATCGTAATAGACTAGCGCTGAGACATATATTATGTTAGCAGCTGATGCAAAGATTATTAATTTGTGACGAAATTCAAAGTTTTTTGATCTGAGTACTCTATACAATGAGTATCCTAAACCGAGTACAGAAAGTAGTATCATTCTTATCCCACTCCACCACCAAAGTCTTGGCACAATGATAGTGGTCCATTTGAAAACACCCCAGTACCACACCACTAACTCGCTGGTGAACTTTTTTAGTATCATTTTGAGATAGACCATTAGCGAAAGACCAGAGCTTGAAATAGCTGTCGAATCTGTGAGATAAGGGTTACCACTATAAAATTTTGGTAATTCGTGCCAACCTGCACCGAGTAAAACGACTGAAAAATATAAGACTAAGTTCTTGATCGCTACCCTTAGGCTCAACTTGTAGCTGGATAGGAAGATCGCTACTACTGCGATTGGGATCATGATGTATGCTTGTGGTTTTGTGAGCAGATCGAGAACCAGTAAGACGGCAAAGTAGAGTGTGTGAGAATACGAGAGACCGTCTTTGATTACTCGAATACATACGTAAACAAAGAGCGAGAAGAGTATGTTGTGTAGATTATCAGGGTTGACTCCTGCTCCCATATAAGCAGTCATAGGATAGAAGAGTGCTAGAGTCGCAAAATAGTAGCCCATCTGTGGTGATAACCAAACTAGCCTACCTATCAGGTAGTAGACGTAGATTGTTGCAACTACCAATAGCGTCGAGAAAATTCGAGATGTGTAGAGTCTCGTGATGAGATCTGATGCGTAATTTATGCGATAGAATTGCCCTGTTACGTAGTAATATAGAGGTGGATAAACAGCACCTTGGTGTAGCGTGTAGGTCGAGCGATTGCGGGAAGAGTTTAGTGACCTGATAAGTTCTTCATTTTGCACTCTTAGATCTTCGGAGTAATCAATACGATGTTTGGGATTGTGGGCATATTTGTTAGTTCCGTCAGTCATGACACCAAAGATGTATTCTATCTGCTCTTGCTCGCGAGTTAGATCAAACTCGCTCTCTCCCTGGATACGCCCTTGGTCAACTAAAAAGTTGACTGTAGCAAAATGCGATTGCTCATCCGGAATTTCAAATGGTAGATGTAGTGCTTGCCACAATAACAAGATAAATAGTGATGCGATAAGAAAAAGTGTTAATTTTTTCATTTTTCTGCTACGACATACCATGTATATCCAAGGTCTAGGGGCAAGAGCAATTCTAGGTACATAAAAGGAAATGCTATTAATCTGACTAGCTTGCCAAGCGTGCCGATTTTGCCCCTCACCCCAAAGATATAGTGGTCGATCGCATCAAAAGGTATAACCAATCCGTGTGACACTAGAGGACCTAAGATTAGCCCTCTTGCTTTGCTGACTCTTAATTTAAAGCCTGCTTTTTTTAGGCTGTTCTCCATTTTGAGCCGATTAATATAGTGGTTGGGAAAAACAAAGCGATAAAGGTTGATATACTTATAAAAACTATCGTCCAGAACAGTGCTAAACATGAGATACCCGTCTTTTTTAAGTGTGCGTTTTGCCTCGCTTATGATATGCTCTATATCACCCTTTTCTAAATATTGAAACACCCCAATAAGAATAACTAAATCGTAAGTATTAGCGCCCCCAAAAATAGGATGAGTGCTAGGCTTGATCGAGACTAACTTGATCTTAGAATTGTTATTGTACTTTGCTTTGCCTACGGAAACTGCATCAGCGCTAGTGTCGTATCCCTGATATTTTTTAACTCTTTTGGTGTCGAGCAGATCAAGCAGTATGCCGTTACCACACCCATAGTCTAGGATGCTAATCTGATCATTTTTCAAAAGATCGTTTATGATCCCTCTCCAAAAAAGATAAGTAGGATGCATGAGTAACGCATTATTCATACCTGATATTTTTCATCCTTGATGATTTTATTTTAGGGGAAATAGCTATACAGTTATGTACCTGGTGGCAATGTACGTATTTAGTTAATTTTCCATCTTGACTGACTAGGTACAATTTGTAACCATAGCTACTTAGTAGTTCTCTAGTCTTAAGATTATCTTGGTAACAGCTACCTGATTGGTCGTTTACTTCGAATACGATCACATCAATTTTGTGTTTAGTTAGGAGCGACTTTGAACCTCTGATTACAGCATATTCGTGACCTTCGACGTCTATCTTGAGCAAATTAACATGCTGGATATCATGAACTGAAGCATATTTGTCGAGCGTAATAGTTTGGATACTAATCTCTTTTGATCCTTTATGTTTGTGAAGACTATTCACCTCTGATTCAGTAGATAGGTAAAATTTGGTATACCCGTTATGGTCTGAGATAGCCATACTCTCAACTGTAACTTTGTCTATCAAATTGTTAATGCTAATATTTGCTTTTAAATGAGGTAAGATCGCAGGAGTTGGTTCAAAGCTATATACACGACCACTAGCTAACTTTGAGCCTAGCAATACAGTTTCGCTACCGATATGTGCACCGATGTCGACCATTATGTCATTTGCCTGGACAAATCGATACATAAACATTTGTTCGGCGTACTCTGGCAAAGAGTTGTAGAAAACTAGACTTCCATAGGAACTCTTGGGGTCACATATTAGTTTTGCACCAGGCAGCATTTCGACAATAACATTCAACTTAAGAAAATGTCTATTTACCATCCACCAGGCGAGACGTAGTGTTGTATTAATTATTCTGTCTTTATTATTAGGATGTGAGTAAATGCGTATCAACGCTTTGATTATTATTTCCATATGCTTAAGAATAACATTTCCGCATCAGCGGTAAACTTTGCTGCCCAGTTGATGTACGAAAGACGACAATAACCTCGATTATGGAGCAAATCACCATAGATTGGCCTGGATCCAGGGATACCGCCGTTAGGTGACTTGTCTCTCCCTATTTTAGTAATGAGTTTATACGCGCTGGATAGGTATGACTGATTATTAGTAATTTTGTAAGTTTCTATAAACAGAATTGCAAACTGCGCTTCGCCGGTCAGACAACCAAACTTCTCCTGAGGTTTCCAGTTTTGATCAAAATATGAAGGGAGTTCATTATTTAATAGGTAGTACTGATGTACTTTATTTATAATTCTCAATGCTGAGGATTCGTATTTTTTTGATTTTAGTATTTTAGAGCTATATAACAATCCTTCGGCGACATATGCAATTGTGTGAGTGATGGTATATGTGTATTTAGCAACTGGTAACTCAGCATTTGTTACAAAACCATTTTTCTTTTGTTTTGAGATTACCCAATCTAATTGTTTAATCGCTGCTCTTTTAAACTTTAATTTGCGATTTACTTCATATAATTTTAGGAGTGCATAAGCTACTCGTGAATGATATGTTTTTGGTTCGCTGTTATGTGTGTATTTAGTCCATGATCCATCCTGATTTTGAGTAGCAACTAAAAAATCTGCTGCTAACTGTGCCGAATCTAGATACTTTTTTACATTAGTTGCGAGATATAGGTCGACTAGTCCGATAATATCTTGAGCAGTGTTGAAGATTGTAGGTTCGGATAATTCTACCTGATCCCTGGTGTACGTGCGATATCCTCCGATACTTAGCTGATTATTTATAATAAAGTTCCCCATCTTTTGAGCTAATTGGAGATATTTTTTATTACTTTTGTATTTTGCGGCATCTAGAAAAGTCGAAATAATGTAACCAGTCGTTTCGATAAACGAAGGTGCCCATCCCCTGATTATCATATGGTATGCAGATACACCTCCGTCACTAGTCGCACGGTGCGCTTCTTCGAGCCAATTTAAGGTTTTTGATAGGCTGCTTTCCATGTCCTCTGTTATTACATCTAAATATTTATTTGCAATCATGCTCCAACTTAGTTCACTTAGTATTAAATCTCTACCCCTTATCCCCATGTTTTTAGCTTCCTTAGGGTTGTTAATGAGAAATTGCATTTTATTCGCGAGGTCACTGCTATCTCCCCTTAGATATTTGAGGGCATTGTTGTTTTTGAACCTCTGCTTCACCCCGACTTCGTCGTTAGCGATAAAGGGTATTTCGCAAGCTGCAGCATCATTCATCGAAGTCGATTCCTCTAGGGGCCAGATCCCAAAATCTGAAGCGGAGTAGAATTTATACAATTCTTTTGTTTCTTTAAATCCAACGAGATGGATGCGATTGAGATATACAGAGTCAACTAGACTTTCACATTGTTTGATGTAATCATCCCCACCTGAGCCAACTATTAAGAGGTGGAGTTGAGGATTTTTTTTGGCTAGTCTACCAAATGCCTCATAGAAAATAGAGACGCCCTTAGTAGGAATTATTTTGCCAGTATAGATACCCACGCTCGCTGACATAGGGATCTGATATTTTTTTCGGATTATCTCCCGGGCCGTGCCATCATACCTAAACCGATCTGGGTCTGTACCAAGTGGGATGTGTAATACAGGTGACTGACCGTATAAGTTAGTCATGACATCGACTGTTCCTTCTTGGACTGCGATATATTTATCTACGCGGTTATTCATATATCGGGAAACAATTAATCTATAGAGCCAATAAACAAAGTCTTTGAACGCAATATTTCCGACGGCGTTATAACCCGACATCAAATGGGCATCATAGGTGATTAACTTATACTGATATTTAGATTTAAGTCTTGCTGCCTGGAATGAGTTATAGCTCGACGATTTGTTTACTATGACTATATCTGGTCTTATTTTGTTAATTACTGACTCATGACCACCAAATACTGCTCTAGTGAAAATTTCAAACTGCATGGGCTGCTTAATAACTGTGATCTTGTCTTGCTTAAAAGTTCCAGGCTTTTGACGTCGTGATCCGAGTAATTTGCCTGCTGTATCAGCATAGTTTGGAAATGGATAGTAATGGTCAGAAGTCAGGATAGTGACTTCGTGACCAAGCTTAGACCATTCACTCGGCAGATAATACTCGTTATATCCGATTTGTGGCTGGTAGTAGTCGACCATGTAGAGGATTTTCATAAGGATGAGATTATCCTCTCGGCTGTATCGCCTTCGCCGTAAGGCTGTTTCCAGCCTCCCTGGTGCATCTCAAAATAGCTTATTGCGCTTACCATCCTATTTAGATCACTCCCCACCAAGACATTAGATCCTAGCTCTACTGTCTCAGGTCGTTCGGTATTATCTCGTAGTGTGATGCATGGAATCCCGAGGATACAAGCCTCCTCTTGAATACCGCCTGAGTCAGTAAAGACCATTCTCGCATTGTTGAGCAAAGCAAGGAAGTTAAAATAATCCTGAGGTTCGATCAGACTAAGTCCAGTGGTATCTATCGCATGTTTGTTAAGTAACTGCTTGGTTCTAGGGTGGAGAGGCAAGACGAGCGTAGTTGAAGTATCTTTTACGATGCGCTGAAAGTTAGATATCATTTGTTTGAGCGTTATTGGATCATCTACATTCTCTTGGCGATGGAGGGTGGCTAGAAAGTATTGTTTTGGAGATATATACGGAGGGAGAGTAATATTACTTGATTTTTTAAGACCATATTTGAGAGCGTCGGCTATAGTATTGCCGACTATCTTTATCTTATCCTTACTTATCCCTTCGGTTAGCAGATAATTATAGGAAGTGTGAGTAGGCGCAAAAAGCAGATCAGACATATGATCAATCAAGACTCGGTTTAGCTCTTCTGGCATACGGCGATCAAAACTCCTAAGTCCCGCCTCTATATGTCCGACTTTGATACCTAGTTTTGCAGCAGCAAGTGCACCTGCTAGAGCTGAGTTTGTATCACCTTGGACTAAGACAATACTTGGTTTATGTTTGAGTAGTATTCGCTCGATCCCGACTAGCGCCTCTGCAACCATTTCGGCATGCGACTTTGATCCTACGTTTAGTTCATAATCTGGACTCGGGAGCTCCAAGTTTTCAAAAAAAACATCATTCATGTTCTGTGAAAAATGCTGTCCGGTATGTATGGTAACAAGTTCACGTTTTTGCGTTACTCCCATCCTGATTATTGGACTCAGCTTAATTATTTCTGGTCTAGTCCCATAGATAACTGCAATCATAGGTTATTTTTCTAGTACAAAAATTTTCATTGCCCCAAAAGACGGCAATATTCTGGTCATGAAGGAATCGATTGATATTAAGGCCTTCTGTATGGCTGGGTAGTTATTTGTATGTAAAAACACTCCACGTGGTATAAAAAATGCGCTTTCGTATGTGGTTAGCCTCAGACCGGCTTTTGCAAATATCTTGGCATAGACAGTTAGTGAAAGGTAGTAGTTGTACCTACCATAAGGAAATAGAAAAGATACTATGTACTCTAGTGAATGACTACTGAGACCGCTTAAGAAGAACTTGCCTCCTTTTTTTAATGATTTTGAGCCATTGATTAGTATCTTAATCTGATCTGCCTCGTCAAAGTGATCAAAAAAACGAAGCGAAGTAACACCATCAAATTTGGTACTTGAGGGTATTTTGTCAAATACAGATTGGATATAGATATGATCACGCCCAAATTCTTTAGTCAAAAATGATAGCATGCTTTCACTTGAATCCAGGCAATATGTGTTATACCCCGCTTTCTTTAGAGGTATAGATAGTCTACCTCGTCCTGAGCCAAGGTCCAAAACTTTTGGAGAGTCAACCCCTAAGCTTTTCTTCATGACATTTAGGGTAGTTGAGACTTCGGTACTATTAATATACTCGCCACCCTTGCCAACAAAACGTCGATTATCATAGGTAGATGCAACGTCGTTAATCTGATAGTATTTTTGAATTTCTTTTTTATTTTTGCGTTTCATATAGCTTCCTTAGTTGTAAAATATAATTATCAGTTGAATATTTTTTAATTATAACGCTTCTGCCGTTTTTTGATTTATTAAGTAATGATTTTATGTCTTTCTGGCATGAAATTAATGCTTCATGTATCGTAGATGTATCTATAGTTTTTAGCAAGATTGAGTTTTGGTCGTTTAAGACTCCCTGTACTGACTCTATCGGTGTGGTCATAACTACGCACCCCGCCTCCATTGCTTCGAGAACGGTATTGGGAGTAGAAGCCGCCCCAAACTGGTCATGGATAGGCAAGAGGTAAAGATCGTTATTGCGGAAAAAAGTAGATGGATCTACCTTGCCTTCAATATGGATTTTTATCTGTTGCTCTTTTGAAACTTTGCGAAACTCTTTGATCACTGCTTCTCTCGGTCCTATATCACTAAACGCAAAGCTGTACTTGATAGAATTATTGCCAAATCTAGAATCCTTGAACATCTCTGGAAATATTGATATACCTTTTTTTGTTAAAGGATGACCTAAGTAGCAAACTCGTAGAGGTGAGTTATATCTTTGACGCTTAAGTGGCTTTATCGCAACAGAAGTTGGCAGGTAATGCAAGGCGTACTTATTGCAGAGATTTAGATTACGACTAAAACAGATGTCGGCTGATTTGCGGACGTTGTCAAATAATAATTTGTTGTTACCGATTAGCCTGATAAAAGTCTCGTAAGTTAAATGACGCGATGATCCGTAATCATTTTGAATTTCCTTGATAAATAATAAGCTAGGAAAATTTGCCAAAATTGACTTGGTAAAAATATATGAAGAAATAGGCAAGGCAAATACATCCACTATATGCGTGTAGTGGTTCTTTGATATAACGCGATTTATCTTCTCGATAATTTTATGACGGTTGATAATACACTTGACCAGAGACTCGGTTCCTACTAACTGGTCGATCGAGATAATATCGCAAGCTAGACCTATTTGCCTATGGATGTTCTGCAGTTTGATCGTTGACTTAGAGATTGCTTCTGAACGAGTAGGACTCAAGCCATATCCCAAGATCAAAGTTTTACTTTTTTTCATTAAAATATTCTCCGAGCGCTAGACAAGCTGAGACTAATGATGTGGGAATTATGATCATCATCATGCGTGCAACTGACCCACCTACCACGTTCCACTTTGCGTATAAATAACTCATCGCTATAGTTCCAAGATAAAGAATGGCAAGGATGAGAAATGTAGTGAGTTGGCTTAGGCGAAGGAGTTCTGATTTTTTTCTCCATGAGATCAAAACAGAAAATACAAATATGTAAATCAGGATTCCGTATTTTAGCCACAACGATTTATATAAAAAAGTTGAGACTTCAATGACTCTTTGCACTGGGTTAGTAGATATAAGTGTTTCGAATAACTGGGGATACGGCATTGACCCAACTGTTGCATACTCGCTCATCAAGGTGTTTTTGTATCCAGACCAAAGTATTCTAAAGAGAAAAATAATGAGAGTAGAAATAAGTAATGGTTTGTAGTTTTTAGTCTTGACGAATATCAAGAATGAGATAAGCATTGGGATGACCCAAAACGGGTCATCATACCTAACATGCTGCATAACCCCGATTAAGGTAGATCCCAAGATTAATAACTTAGATTTTTTAGTTGCTATCCCTTCTGAAAATATAAGTATCCCGACTACAAAGTATGTAGTATAAGTAAGGTTGGTATAAGAAATGAAGGAGTGGTTAAAGATGTCACCACTAATCAGCACCAAGATGGTAAAGAGAATAGACAATACTTTGGATACTTTTTGACTCAAAAAGCCGTAGATAAATAGACCGAGTGCTGTATAAACTAAGCTGTAGTAGATTGCTGGCCTCCCATAATCGAAGATATATGACACCGTATGAATTAATGATGTGAAGAACGGGTAAGCTAAATAGTAATTGAGCTCAGGAGTAAAGATCCCTGTAATCGCCTTGTTTTCAGAAAAAACTTTGGCTCTAAAATCATAGAGAGTTAGAGCGTCCCAGTCTCGGACCGGCCAGTACGAGTTAACAACGACCGAGAAAAAAGCAAAAAGTAAGACTACTAAGATCCCCAATAGTTGGTTTGGAGCTTTGGATGGTCTAGTGATTGACTTCATTAGTGTTAATGATGCGCCAAAGAATGTTATTGCCAAGATGATTAAGGCCAGCTGGGTCCACGCAATACCCATCACTCCGAGCAAGTACATTGCGATAATATATAGCCCAATCCCTAGGAGAATACCTACACTTATAGAAATTAGAGTATTTGCGGCTGGGTATAAGTATCGGCCGAGTATCAATCCTCCCAACACAACGAGTAGTGTGATTAAGATGAGCATCATTGAGACTCCTCTTTTTTAAACTTAATCACCCCCCATAAAGGCTCATTTAAATACGCTGGGATGTATTCTGCGCTATCTACACGTTTGGAAGTATTACTACTCAGATCAAAATATTCGATATACTCAGCATTAATACTAGTCTTTGGCCAGCCATAAGGAGAAGTGTCGCGCTCATTAGACTCACCCCAAACGAGAGCGATGTAGTCATAATCTTGGTTGGGTAGTTCTGTCAGAGTAGAAGTGTCAGCAGTTTCTTTGACGTTGGTCAGCGTCCGTGGATACAAAAAGTAACGCATTAACACAATGTTGCCAGAGTATAACCAGTGATTTTGAGCTGGTGGCATCGCGATGACTGCATCCTCTGGAGTGGCTTGTTTTAACATTTGCGCATACCGGTAGATCGTCCCCCACCCTGCTTCATTTTTTTCTTCATCGTTTATTGCGGGTATCTGCATGGCCTTGACCTCTTTTTTAACTAATTTGGCCACATCAATCGAGTTTATTATTGTGTAGTTTATTAAGAGTGATGATATAGCTAGAAGAAAAGTGCTGTTTAGAATAGCGACATAATGTCTATGCATAAGGTTTGATAAGGCAAAGTATACAAAAAGCATGCCTGTCAGGATTTGCAAACCATCTAGGTGGACATGTAGGTAAGTAAAAATGAAATTAGGGTAAGTTATTGTTTCGATAATATAAAATATGCCGGTCAAAATGATGGAATATATAGCGAGCAATCTGAACATTATTGCGAGAAGAGATTTCTCTGGAGTTGGCGGAGGATATAGTTTGATCGCAATTATTGCAACCCCAGTTATTACATAAAAGATCATTGGTAAAAAATTGAAGTGCTTAAATATAAATCCAGGATACTTATATGTTTCTATGGCAGCCATCAAAACTGAAAAAACGCTCAGATATAGTCCAATGTAATGCCTATACCAGTTCATATATTTGAGGAATTATTGATATACCAACTTACTGTTTTTGATAGTCCTTCATCAAAGGTGGTGTTTGCAGCAAAACCAAATTCGAGTGTTGCACGCGACACATCAAGCATCCGCCTAGGCTGTCCGTTGGGTTTATCTTTATCCCAAATGATTTGACCACTGAAAGCGGTTAATTCCTTTATTTTGTTTGCGAGATCATGTATCGATATTTCAAATCCAGCACCAATATTTACTGGCTCACTTTTGTCATACTTTTCGCTCGCGAGAATAATGCCTCTTGCCGCGTCATCTACATAACAAAATTCTCTGGTAGCAGAACCATCTCCCCATACTTCGACACTATTAGATCCATTTTGCTTTGCTTCTACAAATTTTTTTATAAGAGCTGGGATAACGTGGCTACTTCCTGGCTCAAAGTTGTCTCCAGGTCCATATAAGTTGACTGGTAATAGAAAGATACTATTAAAGTCGTACTGGTCCCTATATGCAGTACTCTGGACTAGCATCATCTTTTTGGCTAGGCCATATGGCGCGTTAGTTTCTTCTGGATATCCATCCCAAAGATCTTGTTCTTTAAAAGGGATTGGGGCAAATTTTGGGTAGGCGCAAATCGTTCCTATGGCTACAAACTTTTTAACCCCAGCCTTCCTACTCTCTTCCATCATGTGTACACCCATGAGCAAGTTATCGTAAAAGAGTGTCCCAGGAAAATCTCGGTTGTATCCAATACCTCCTACGTTAGCTGCCAGGTGAATAACTATGTCTGCTCCAGCTACCACCTTGGCACAAGTCTCTTGTGATCGTAGGTCATCGGTGCTAGAGCGTGGTATCACAATATCCTTCACACTGAGTGCCTCTAGTTGTTTAACTACATTAGATCCGAGAAATCCTGCTCCACCAGTGACTACTACGCGCTTATTTGCCCAATATTCTTGAGACATAGTTAATTCTTCTTGTATACTAGGTAGCTAGATATTGATTGTATCAGCTTATAATCAAAATCTGCAGATACATTCTTCATAAACTGATCTTTGTCCTTTAAACCATACCAGTTGTTGGCATTTTGATCTGGATTAGTATCAAAAATTATATATTCTGGATCGTAATCGCTATACTTATCGCGAGCGAGTCGCACGTTTTTGTGTGAGAGGTGGGCTGCAAGATGATTTGGTGCCATAATTACTGGATCTGCTGGCATTTGCTTAAGATATTGTCGTATTTCGATTGTTCGATCTGATGCAAGGTAGAGCGCAGGATTAATGGCCATTAAGAATGGCATTTTTAGCCGAGCATAATTCTGATAGAGTGCAAAGGTAGTAACAACAAAAACTATCACTAACTGAGTTATCGTCTTTTTATGTTTAGTTAATTTATCTAAGACTAGCATCAGGGAGAAAGCGTAAATCGGGGCAATCTCAGCATTGTAGTGAAGCCCAATTTCCCAACGCGAGCCAGCCGAAGATAAAAACCGTGTCCAATAATGAACTAAGTACGTCGGCCAGAGTGATGGTGTAAATATCGCAGTAAAAGAGAAGCTTGTGAAACTGTCGACAAGTGTTTTTATCTTGATGGGATGGTCATAGAGAGCGCTTACGGCACTCTGCACGGTATGACCTGCCAAAAAGTTATACTGATAGTAGTTTGAAAAAGCAGGGATTACGTAGGATATTATGCTGTATGCATAAATAATACTAAGCGTTGAAAGAATAATCGTCACATTTCGCCATTCTTTTACTTTTAACCATGTATAGAAATGAATGCCACAAATAACTAGAAATGTTGATTCTTTGAATAGGAGTAGAAAGAGAGATGAAAATATGTACATACGCTTGTTAAGCGTGACGAGCGAATATAGCACTATCGAGAGGGGGAGAGTCGCGAATGTTAACTCATGGATATCTGTAATCACGGCGTTTTGTAGTCCGGTAAAGAGATAAAAAGCTATTTGAACTGAGATTGAGACATAACTATTCTTGGTCAGTGCGTATGAGGTCTTATACAAGATAAACCCGGCTAGGGCGGCAAATGCAGCTTGAACAAAGAATATCGCCTCTTGAGCATGTGTAATCCAATATATGGGTGCGAGCAACATTAATGCTGGGCTAAAATGATCCCCAAATATCCATGATCCACCAACGACATAATGATCGATTACTGGTGCTCTAAGTTGTGAAACTCGCCAAATCGCTTGATCAAATATACCAAAATCATAGTAGAAAGAATCAAATTGATAAAATCGATTAACTGATATAAATGTACCCGCTAATGCAAAAGTTATACAAAGTACTAAACTTACGATGAATGCTAATTTATTTAATTTCATCGACTTGATTTATTAAAAAGTAATCACTGCTTAAGAATATTATAGATGAGGCGTACAACCGCCGAATGTGCACGATGGAGCATGAGATGCCAGGTCTCGGCCCCATTCGCAACTAACGCCAGTTCACCCTCTGCCATCAACTTTGGACGACTAGTTTCGCTCTTACTGTCTGGTTGGGCACGAAAACCAGAGAGTGCTACCTTGAGATCGTGGGGTCTATAATGCTTAGATAATCTTAGCCAGTAGTCGTAGTCCATGACGTAGTGATATTTTTCGTTAAACTCCCCTACAACATTAGCAGCGTCGCGGGACCAGAAAGTTGATGGTTGAGGCAACATGGAATCGGCAATCATAAGTGTGGTTCGACTGTATAACTTCATAAGCAGACGCTTATATCCAGAGATTAGCCAGTTACTACGACTAGGATTACCGTTTTCATCAATCACTATGCAGTCGCCTGTAATCCAATCGGCTTTCGACTTGGCGTAATACTCCCCTACTGCTCTGAGTGTGCCTGGGAGATATACATCGTCGGAGTTGAGGTATGCGAGTACTTGGCCTGTTGCTAGACGGAACCCTTTGTTAATTGCGTGTGTCTGTCCATTATCTTTTTTACTCTCCCATTGTATTTTGTTACCATAGCTCTTGAGAATCTCGACGGTATCGTCAGTACTACCACCATCCATTACGATATATTCGAGATTGGGATAATCCTGGGAGAGGATGCTGTCAATTGTAGCTCTTATGTACTTGGCCTGATTATAGCTAGGGGTAACGACTGAAATTTTTGGTAACTTCATACTAATCGTTCATAGCTTGCTCTCGAGTCAAGACTTCTAGTTTGGAACGGAGCTTGCTAATCTGAATTCGATTCTCTATTAAGAATATAAAGGTACCCATAAAGGCAATTATCATGATTACGTCGAGCAGTCGAGATACCTGAAAAAGGTTTCTAACTGCGTCAGCACTACCAGGTACTATTACGATAGTAGCTAGAGATAGCAGGACTATGCTCCAAAAAAGAGCTTCTACTTTTGGTAGTTCTTGTTTTTTGTAATGAATGCGAACTACGTAGAGCATAATGAAGATAAACACTACCGAAAAAAGTTGTATTCCAATCATATTATTTAACTCCATATCCAGTAAGGTATCTTTATTATAATACGGATGGCATCGATCAGGTTAAATCCATATTCTTTGCCATGATAGATAGTGTTGATTGGAATCTCGACGTATTTTATTTTACTTTTTGCGATTCTTACGGCAATTTCTGTCTCGACCTCATAACCGCTACTATGCCATAAGAGCTTTTTGTAAGCACTCTTAGTCATAGCTTTAAAACCACTTGGAACATCAGAGATGTAACGGCCAAAAAGAACGTTGATTAAAACAGAAGTAAATCTGTTGCCTAGTAACCGGGTCAGGGGCATCCGACTATCCATCGCTCTAACTCCTAAAACAATCTGCGCCCCTCCCCTCAGTGTCTTGGTAAACTGTGCGATATCTGAGACGTCGTGCTGATCATCTCCATCCATAATGATTACTCCATCAGCACCAAGTCTATTAAACGCATACTCACAACCAGTCTTTAATGCAGCTCCCTTGCCCAGATTGGTGATATGAGTAAGTACTTTGATTCCTTTTGACTTTACAATATCTGTTGTACGATCCCGACTTCCGTCATCTATCACAAGAATGTTTTTAGTTTTCTTAGTTAATTTATCTAAAAAGCGACCGATAAATCTTGATTCGTTATATGCTGGTACTACTACGTATAACTTCATTGATCTTTGGCTTTCATGTGGACTGTCGGAAAATCGAAAACACGATAGATAGGTCTACCATCATCACGAGCAATGATTGTTCCTTCGCCGTATTCAAAATACGGCTGAACTAGGATCAAGGTATTATGTGGGATATCCATCTTTTCAATCGGCCCTTTTGGCCTGATATCGCCAAAGTAGTATTTGCCTATTTTGACCATCGGTACGCCGTCGACAGCAACTTTGTTAGCTTTGGCCTGTCGATAGATATCGGGGTGGATCTTGTTTAGGAACGCATAATACATCGAGACCTCTCCATAACTCTGACTGATGATAATCTGGTCATATTTATCCTCTCTCGCTTTGGCGTAAGTCACTGCATCTTGCATTGGAGCATCGTACCAGTAGCGACCATAGGCAGGATACTGATATATGTAGCGATGGAGCCAGTTAGAAATACTGAGTATATAGCTGATTGTAAATAGTATATAGAACGCTGTAATAATTTTTGATTTTTTGGTTGATTGATACCAGGAAAAAAGCGTGTAGGCAGCCAGGATCTGTGGGATCGGGAGTATGGCTAGGCTACGCAGTCCGTAGGCGCGACCTACAAGAGCGGTTGGGAGTGGGGCGAGTATAAGCCAGGCAAAGAGGAAATACCATGCCCGGCGATTTTTTTGGTAGAGCAAGATTAGTCCCATTAAGATCAGTGGAGCGTCCAGGAGATACAGCATGCCGTGACCAGCGAGCCCATAGCGGACGTTACTATCCCCGCCCACAAATAGGAATTGTCCCGAAAAATTTTCTAAGTAGTACATGACAAAATCGCTAAGATGATAGGTAAATCGATTCTCGCTCAACTTGGCTCCTAGGCTATCAGGGTTATCAAAAAAGTTGCGCGCTCTCTCCACCCTAGGTGTTACTGTCTTGTCGACAAAGATATTAATGCTCTGAAAACGGACCTGTCCTCCCTTAAATAAGGCAAGATAAATTATGGGGAGTACGAGTATAAGAGCTATCACCCAGTATTTGATAAATGGTTTGATACTATTTTTGTACTTGGACCAGTTGATCATATAGATCCAGGTAAACAGTAGTAATAATGGGGCAAACATTTTGGTGGTGTAGTAGGTATAAGTAGAGATCGCGAGTAGCAAGGCGGAGAGTGCATACCTTTGAGTTAGGAGCAGGACTACACTGCCGAGGCCGAGAGTTAGAGCAACATTTGCTTCGTAACCACCTCTACTAATATGAATGTGCCATGGATTAACTGCTAAGAAGAACGACGAAACCAGCGCAACAACACTACCGAGCTTGAGGAGTATCGCTAGCCTGTAAGTCAGGTAGACTGCGAGAATCCCAGCTATGGCTGAGGGGATGCGAACACTCGCCATAGTAGGGCCAGTTATGAGCTGAACTAGAGCTGTTGCATAGATATAGACTGGATTTTTTTGGTCTCCCCAACTCTCAAACTGGAGCGGCATAAAGCGACCAAATTCATCATGCAGTGTTTCTTTGATTGCATACGCGTTATAACCCAGGGCTACTTCGTCGCCATAGAGCGTGTCCATATGAGAATTGAGGAAGGTTAACCGGAGCAAGGCAGAGGTAGCCAAGATTGCGACTAGAATATATTTATACATATTATTTTGGTCCACAGCGAGTCATAAAGTTGGGTTCGGAGCGCTCCATATATGAGATAACATCAGATAGATCATATACCTCGTGAAGCAGCAAGGCGCCGTTCCAAGATCTTGATTCATATTTTCGCATTGAAACGAGTTCTGGATATGGATTAGTTATTACTAGCGTTCTCCTCTTATCATTTTTACTAACCACTTCGCAGGCAAGATCCTTGATATTGATGTGGTTAAGTTCATATTTTCCAGCCTTTATTAGGTAAGTAAAGCCAAGTGCGTCAGGATTACTGTACCTACCTTTATGAACTTCATCAGTTGTAATATCTCCGTAAAAGTATGGGGCTAACGGGCCATGTAGCTCTGTGTCGACTATGCGGTCATAACTTTTTGAGACACTCTTAACATAGTCAAATATTGACCCAGCGTCAGAGGTCCACTGAAGGTCATTGCTTTTGGTAAATACAAACCAATAATGAACAGTTGATTGAATCGCGTAAAATAGAAATGCCCCACCGAGTAAACAATAAGCAATTACTTTTATGATTGGTTTTACTGTTCGTTTTAGGTACTCGTTAAACTGATAAAGTCCATAGCCAATCAAAATAGAGATTATATACAGACTAACCATTGCCATTCTCATATTCAGATTCATTGCAACTGCAGCGGGAACTAGTGAGAGTAATGCTAGACCTAGGTATAGAACAAATACCTTATCTTCACGATTTAATTGCCGACTATTCTTCTTGAATTGTGAGGTCAAGTAACGTACTAAGCTAGTTAGAGCGTAGTACAGGCCTATCAAGTAAACTAGTACAAGTGGTGGTAAAAAAGCTCCATACTGACTATCAAATCCATACTCACTCACACCTTTTATAAACAGAAAATCTGTCCCAAGATAGGTCAAAGTGGTAGTTATCATTCCAGTTATTCGGGAGACGGGCTTATTCCAAAGTAAATAACATCCTCTAGTTGATTCTGAATCACGATTCAAGGCAAGGTAACAGAACTGACGTTTCTCATCTATCTCTAGAGCGGATCCAAAATCGGCTTTTTGCTGGTAGTAGTAGAGTCGATTTAAGCCGACATCAGACATTAAGTCGCTTACCCATCCAACACCAACCAAAGTGACTACTATAATCGCTACTACACTTCGCTTAAGTATATCTTTGAACTTAGTCTCTAAGAGGAAAGATACTATTAATACATAAATGATAATGACGTAACGAAGAGAAGAGTAATAGTAACCAGCAATAGAAGCAGTCGTGAGCATGAGGAGCCAGTCATATTTATTGTGTTTGTTTGATGATAATATTCTGGTAGCGAAATAAATCGAGATAGAGAGCCAGGCAGTAGCACTAAATGCTTCATAAAAAATACGAGACATGTCAAAATGCCAGGGACTATATGCGAGAATCAGAGCTATAGTCATCAAGAGAACCGGACTCATCGAGGGTACAAGTGTTTTGAGTGTTAGTACGAGCATTACAATCATGGTAAGGCCCGCAATTGCGGATGGGAGTCGAGCGACATAGTTATTCATAACTCCAGTAATTTTGGCCCAGAAAGCCATACTATAAGTAAGTCCAGGAGCCTTATACTCGCCAAACGCTTTGAAAACCCGAGGCATAGTCACACCCCAAGTGTCTTTGCCAGTTTCGGCTAGTGATTTGGCGTCGGCGGCAAAACTAACTTCATCGATATGAAGGCCGTGTGGAGTGTCACCTAACTGGTAAAAACGAGGGAAGATGATTATTAGTGAGATAAAAACAAAGAATACTGGAGTAATCAGTTTTTTAATGATATTCATATTAAGTATTAATTTTCGATAATCCAGCTAGAACAGAATTGTACCTTAGACATCTTATTAATTGCAAAAGTGTTTATTCTTGATAAATTAACGTATCTAGCAACAGCTGTATTCTCACAGATTCTGTCGCCGTAAATCTGCTTAATAACTCCTCCATCGAGCGGATCTACAATATTACGAATAAGTATCTTTGATGATTTTAGTTTGTGGAGTGGAATACAACCTCCCAGACCATCTATGAGGGTAAAATCTGCAATTACAGTATCGTAAGCATTAATGTTGTCGGATGGACAATCTCTTCTGATAGTTAAATTATCGATCTCATAAATGTTTTGCTCTTCATTTGTGCTATATTTCCCAATCAAAGGTCTGATTGTATCCAGTGTGACACTCTTATTTGTTAATACTAGGTAGCTCATAATGTATCTCGGTTGAGGGTCGATTACTAAGATTTTTTCTTCACCTCTATGAGATAAATAAGTAGCGAGTGTACTGTCAGCGAAAAAGTAAGCTCGAGAACTCTCAACGGGATAATAACCGAGATATATATAGCTAAAGTGGATAAAACTAATAAATGTTAATACTATTGCAAGTGTACTAATCCTATACCTTGGATATCGGCTATTTAAATATGCTATTCCGTAGGCGCCTGCAATAGTTAATAGAACGACAAAAATCCCTGATCTAAACGCAAATGAACCGTTTTTATGAATTATCGTAGCTATTGGAGAAATAAATACTAGTAGACTAATAAAAGTCTCTGTTTTTTTACCAGAGATGACCATGCAAACCACACCGATTAAAACAAAAGGGAGTAAAAAGACGTAGAGATACCCTGTACGACCAGTTGAGAATACACCATTGTTCTCTCCATTCATAAACATTTGTTGAGGCGAGAGCAGAGACATGTATTTATCGATCGCTAGATGCAGCATGGCAAGCGGCTTATTAACTAAAAATTCATTGAGTCTTTTTGGCATGATACTTAAACGACGATCAAGATCAACTTTTTTAGAGAATACCGACTGGTCTAGGAATACAATCTCGCTTTGCCTCCCTAAGTAACTGCCAATATTCAAGAATGTCCTAAGATATAAACTCCCTATAACCGTGAGTACAATCGTAATTATTACTAATTTGTGATGATGTAATGTCCTAAAGTAATTATAAAAAGCGATAATGATAGTTAGCAGTGGTAGTGAAAATTTGTATCCATGGTATGTATAGAAACCTAACGTGTAGAAAGTTGCGAAGGAAATAAGCGAAATTAAGAGTGCTTTTAAATTGTTTTTATTTGCATATATTTTTGTGAGAAAAATCCAAGAAAGAGTATAGAAAAATAGGCTCGCCGGCTGTTCTAACGAAGTTCGACTAAAGAGTAAATGCCATGGAGAGAGGGCGAGCAAAACTCCGCTTAGCCAGGAAGCTTTTTTGTTTAATCCCCAGGAAATTAGCAATGTTACTATGAGAATAGGATATAGACTCCCAAGCAAGGCAGTCGTGAAGTGAGCAGCAAATAGTGTGTTGGGTAAGACGGCAAGTGCTGGCAGATTGATAGCCCCTGATAGCTCTGCCATCAAACCATCATTTGGAACTAGAGTAAGCGGTGACCAAGAGCCAGATAAGTCTCTACCTGTTAGTCGAATACTATGCGCTTGGATAATTACATCAACCTCATCGTGAGAAAGCGCAGTTGGAATAGTCCCAAGAGCATACATTCTTGGTAACAAGGCGAGTATAAATAGTAGAAAGTATGAAATAGCTATTATAATTTTAGCGTGAGTATTTTTCATAGACGAGCATTGTCTCGTGAGCGACGTTTTTCCAAGTAAATTTCTTGGCCCAGGCTATGCCTGAATCGCGATATTTAATCCGAAGGTTCTCGTTTTTGATGAGCAAACTCAGTTTGTCGGATAGATCACTACCGACACTTGGATCAAAATAGTGGACATATTCCCCTCCTACTTCGGGGAGACTACCCTGGTTACTACTGAGCACAGGAGTACCCTGAATCAGCGCTTCGATGACAGGGAAACCAAACCCCTCATACCAAGATGGCTGCACATATAGAGTAGCGCCGCGATATATCGCGCTTAAGTGATGAGTTGGCACAAAACCTAGTTTTTTGATCAACGATTTCTTGGGACTTGCAGAAATAGCCTCGTTGATCGCAGTAGTCTCTGGAGTACTAGACTTTGAGGCAAAGGCTTTGCCGACGAGGATTAACTGCGTTTTATCATCTGTAATCTTACTATAAGCGTTTATTAACCCGACTATATTCTTATTCCAATTGATATCTCCAACGTAGAGAATGTAGCGCTCAGGCAGGTCATATTCTTTGGCAATGGTACGACCTAGAGCTACTGTGGCGCTAATGCTCCCGGCCGCGAGAGGGACTACGTGAATTTGAGACTCCGGGTAATCTACAAATTTTGCTATATCTTTTTTTGAGGCAATCGAGTCAGTAATGATCCCAGATGCTTGTTTGAGTGCCCTCTTTTGTAAGAAGAACTTGATCCTCCCTCGCAACCCACTGGGAAAGTGTTCTGGGAAGCGTAGAGGGATGAGATCATGAACAGTTACTATAAATGGTGAGTTCTTAGGTACCTTACCCCAAAGTGTTAAGAAGAATGGGTCAAAGAAAGTATAGTGAACTAAGTTGACTGGTATGTTACTAGTTACCTCGCGACTGACGATAAGTGATTCGTGTGGGAGGTCGCGAGAGAGGTGAACGCTTAGCTGTCTGGTATAGACGTCGATGCCGCGGGGACCGGATCCAGCGTAGGGACTTTTGCCGATTATTTCGACTTTGCCTTTGAATGCGATACTTTTTTGTTTGTGTACCATAAATATCCTAATGTTATTAGAGTGAGTCCTGATAGTGTGTTGCCCAACATCTCAACTACAGTACTCTTCATTGTTATCTCGTATTCATGCACCCCGAGTTCTGGCTTGAGCATTATCATACCATCTGGAGTCGGCTCTATAGGAATATTCTTTGACTTATCCATATTGACCGACCAGCCGGGATAATAGTTGCGTAGGATCGTAACTCTACCCTCGTTCTCATCAGGTTTGTTGTTTATAGTCACTATGATTGATAAAGGGTCATACTTAAGTGAATCTATTGTCATGTTGCCAGAGTTGATCAGCACTTCATCTGTTTTGTAACGCTCGTCTGGTACGCTCCATTTAGGTAATATTTCTGTACGAAATGTTGTACTAGTCTTGTTGTAATACAACCGATATAAGTCAGTATAAGTAGTGTTGTCCATGAATTGCTGGGGATTGCGATAGTTGCGGATATTAATAAATGCAACAATTATAAAAATAAGCATTAAGACGTACCGCAAGTTCCTGGATTTGAACTGTCTAAACAACGCTACACTCAAAAGAGGTGTTAGGATCAGAGGCATAAAAAGAAAACGCCAAGGGAACTGGACAGATTGAAGTAGTGGCAAGCTCTCCCAAATAAAGAAACTCTTGCTATGCATCAGAAATACAGTACCAACGTATGCGAGAACAAGATATAAGTTAGACAAACTGCGACTGCGCCATAGTATTACCAGGATTGAAAAGGCTGCAACCCCCAGCTGTGCTATCCCTAACTGGAACGACATACCATCGTTATCTCCAGGCACCGAATACCAATAATCCCATTTGCTATACAAAAGTTGCTTTAGCGTAACAAAGTGCTGGTCAAAGCGAAAAGTCAGATCTTTGTATTCGAATGAGTATAGTAGGTTTTTTTGGATAATCATTGGGAGAATAAAGAATGCGCTTAAGCCAAAAGACATCAAGAGACTACCAAGAGATCGTTTTAGGGATGATCGATCTGTTAGCATGTAGCCAAAAAGAAATGCGGCAAAGAGTATGCCTAGGAAATTGTGGGATAGTAGGACGAGAGCTAGCGGGAACGGATGGTACCACCTTAGTACATTTTTTGATTGCTTTAAATTATGGTAACTATAGAGAACCCAGGGCATAAGACCGATAGCGAGAGTCTCGCCTAGTGTCCCACGCACAAAAATGTTTAGAAATTGGTATGGGGTCAAAAGGAAGATAAGAGCGCCAAACAAACCAAAGCTTCGGCCGCGACTAGATAAAAGTGCATACATCCCCAAACCACCAAGTAGGTAAGACATGATTGTGATTGATTTTAGTGACCACATAGTCCCTATCAAGACTGAGAGGATAGAGCTTAGGTAATAAGGTAGGGGGTATACAAAACTAAATAGTGGGATACCAAATCCTTGGTCAAAGTTGCCTGCCCAGCGAAGTGGGAAGTGACCTAGCTTGAGCATGGAGAGAGCCTCTTCGGTACGGTAGATATGAAATATTCCATCGTGCGATAGATACCAACCTGACTTAAGCAAACTCGAAGTCAAAAACAGACCCGCTATTAGAATAAGTAGGATTGGGAAGTATTTTTGGAGTAGGTTCTTCATACTAATTCCAATCATGTTTCATGGTGGTAGATTGATTAGTTGTCTTTTTTTCCCAGTATTTGACGTATGAGCTAGCGATATGGAGCCCTGAGTATAGTGCAAAAATAAAACCAGGAAATCCATCCTGAAAACCTTTGTGGCGGATATAAATCGAGAGGAAACGAAATAGTGGCTTGAAGATCATATAATTGAGGATAATAGGAGTGGTCGTCCCTATATCACTCTTAGCATAGTCTAGTGCTGTGAGGGTGGTATACCGGTTGCTACGTAGTAGGTAGCGAGTAAAGGTGGGATCAGCGATATGGATCAGATCATTTTGTAGCCAAGCAAGCGTGCCATCAACCGTCATGATTTCGTGCACACTGGCTTGGGGTAGCTTGGCCTTGCCCTTTTTGAATAAACGGATTACAGGGTCAGGATACATGCCTCCTTTGTTCATGAAACGCCCTAGAAAGTAATTGCGGCGTTTGAGGTAGTAGGCATCCGCCTGTGCTAATGTTCCGGCGGATAAATCCTTAGATATCACCTGTTTTATTTCGTGGGCTAGCATGGAGCTAACACGCTCGTCTGCGTCTAACTGCAGTACCCAGTCACTAGTACAGGCATCAATCGCAATCTGTTTGTTGATATGAAAGTTCTGTCGATTGGACTCATGGATAACCTTAGCCCCATATGACTCGGCGATCTCCACTGTTTTGTCGCTAGAATTGCCATCAACTATCACTATCTCAGTAGCGATCTCTTTGATCGAATCTAGACACTCAGCGAGAGATGTCTCTTCGTTATAGACGGCTAACGCGACACTGAGACTGATATGAGTATTTTCCATATGTTTAGTATATCTTAGTTAATTTCAAATCTATAATAAAGCAGGTGTGCGCGAGTCTCACTGCTCAACCTATCAACTTGGTCCATCCGTAGGTACAGTCTGCTAGGTTTCCCCTCTCGTGTTATCGGAGTATATTGATCCATGTAAGCACCTATTCCAAGTTTGGTCTCTGCATAGACAATCGTCGGGAGCTCTACGCCTAGGTTGTGATCAAGTTCACTCTTCATTGGCTCTGTTTGATCCATCCAGCCATAGTAATTGACCATTTTGGTATACGGCTGTGCAGTAGTCCTCCAATGTGGATAATACATAACAGGTTCGACCCAGATTGTCTGTGGCGACGACTCGGAAATAATTTTTACTGCCTCGCGGATATCTGCTTTAGGTGAAAAGTTAACATAATAATCATCCTCTGGAACACGAATGTCAAAGAGGTTAGTTCTTGCTACCTGCAGCGAAGCTAGTGAAATGATGCCAAGCATTATTATGTTAATAATCTTTGGGGTAGAGGCATTAATAAAACAGAATAATATAAGAACAGCAAACCATGGAAGCATATGAAACACACCATACAATAATCCCGCTGGGTCTATGTATCTTAGAGAAGTCAGCCAGAGTATAGAGATGATAAAAATCACCCTTAGATAATTTTTGTCTTTGATCAGATATAGAAGATTGATTAGAAATCCGAGAGATAGCAACCGTATTAGCATTAGCAATTCACCTGATTTGGTTGAAAACAAAGCAAAGAGGGGCGCAAATAAGGATTTGTATATCGATTCTGTAAATCCGAATGGTGTTGTTAGTGGAATGTAGTACTTATAGTTTATGTAGATCGCGCTAACGAAATAGTCACTCAAATTGGTGATGTTCATTAGCCAAATAGTGAATATTAATCCGGTAATGATTAGCATTCTGAACAGGCCAACATCTCCTTGATGTTTGTGAGCGTAGAGTACAAGTAATAGGGTTAATACTGGCCAGAGAGGAGTTAAGCTATACCACAATAACCAGAAAACAGTTGTTAAGAATATTTTTTCAATCGTCTGAGTGGTTGCGGGAGCCAGAAAGAAATGGGCTAACAAATAGATGAGTGGGTAGACTACTAAGCTTTCTGCCAGAAAGAGGTTGCCTAGTAAGGTTATCTTTGACAGTTCGAGAACGCTAGTGGTCATAAAAAGAGGAAATCCAAATCTAGCTACTAAGAAGATTATCCACAAGATACTCCAACCAATCATTAGTTCGCGATGTCTCTGAACTAGCATCTGAACGTTGTTGACGAATATAGAATCCTGCAGTGCAGCAGATACGACAAACATACTGGGTTGATGTTGTGAAAATATATCGGTGTAGAGCTTTTTGCCTTCTTTCACATAATTGCCTATCACAATATTGTCATCCTCATCTACAAAATGTACTGCAAAAATATGACTTCGGTAAAAAGGTAGAGTAACAACAAAAATGCATCCTACGAGGGATAACAGAAAGAGACGGAGATAATTCATCCTATTTACCCTCTGAGATATGGAAAGCAGCGGTACCATCAGGGAAGTTGATACTTAGCGGATGGGGAGTATCGAGCCAAAAATCGTCTCCTTTGCCAATAAAGACCATTTCGTTCTTGCCGTTATCAACGGGCCAGTTAATATCTCGAAAAGTGTATTTGCCTAGGCTATATTCTGGTAGCTGGTCAAGCCAAGGGTAGCCACGAGCCTCATATTCGATTAGTTTTTTGTTCTCAGACTGATACCACGTTGGATCCCATTTGTTGTAAAAAGCTAGGAAGAGTTGGGGTTCACCATAAGCTTTGGTCATATAGACCTGCTTGTATTTACTCTCGTTAGCCTGTACCCATGCGGCTATAGCTTTGTGACCGTACTGCCAGTCACGGGCAAAGGCTTTTGGATACCATAAGAAATAAATCGCGATAAACGCGATTATTTCAATGACCAATAACCAATATACCAATTTTAAATATTTGAACTTGTTCTTTATTAATTCGACGAGTCCGATGGCGGCGAACACCTGCCACCAAGGAAGAGTCAGTATACTTCGCAAGACATGATAGATATCTTTGGTGAGAGCTGGTGGTATAAAGCCCACCAGAATGACAAAAACAGGGAGATAGCGCAAAGGATGTTTATAATTTTTGAGCAAGAGTAAGCCATAGATAAATAGTGCAAACTCAACAAAATATAAAACACCCCGAAACGGAATACTGTGCTGCGCTCTAATACTACTAGAGCCGAGCAGAAAATGTGGTGAGAGATAGGATGTCCAGTTAGAGAAACCCTTGGAGAGTATAAAGGTGTATTTATTAAAAACAATTTTGTTACCTAATTCACCAAAGGGAGCGGTGTTCCTATATCTAAAGAACCTCTCGGTCAGCTCGGCATCGGTCGTGATCCCTACCTGGTTGTAGCGAGCCTGAGTCTTGCCAGTTACAACGTCACGAGCAATCGGGTAGGCAAAGAAAGTGAGGATTAGAACTGGTAATAGAATTGTTTTGGGTGAGAGGTATTTGCGATATACATAACCTAAAAATAGAATTAAAAGTGGAACTACAATCTTGGCACTATGGTAAGTGTGCACGGATAAACCGAGTAGCAATGCTGAGTATAAAGGGTAAAGTTTAAAAGTAGTTTTCTCGATACTTTTTAAGAAAAATAGCAAGCCGGCTAGTATTAAGGCAAGTGCTACCCCTGCTTCGAAGGCCGGTCTAGAGAGCATGAGATGCCAAGGTGAGACAGCAAGCAACATTGCTGATAGTAGCCCTACCCGGCGAGAATAGAGTCGAGTAGCGAGAAGGTAGGTCAAGTAGACGGTCAGGACCCCAAAGAGTGCGGCTGGCAACCTGACTCCCCATTCGTTAAGCCCAAAGATTTTGATCGATGGGATGAGTAGGTAGATATAAACTGGTGACTTCCATTCGCCGTATGAGCGAAAGAGGATGGGCCATGGCTCACCCCATTCGTCTCGACCAGTCTCTAGTAGTGAGTAGGCGGTGTAGCCCATACTAACCTCGTCCCAATTGAGCTCGGGCGGATTGGTTGAGAGATTGAAGATGCGCAGTAGTAGTGCCAGAGCAAGAGTCAGGATTAAGAAGTGTTTTTTAATAAAATTAATAATCACTTTGAGGCTCTCCATATGGCTAGTATATCCTGATCTCGCTTGGTCCAGTACTGCGACTGCAGTTTGCGATAATAAAGCGCATCTGGTAGTAGCCTCAGTGCAGAGATCAGAGTTTTGGGATAACGGAGAAGATAAACTGGTAAATAGAGTAAATGAGTCAGAAGTAGTCCTGGATCACTAATATTCTTCCAGACAAAGAGGAATTGGTTGCGCTGGGCAATATCCATGACATCACTCTTGCTAAAGCTACCAGCAATCACGCTAGACTCGTGATCATGGACACAGTGACAGTCACGTCCCCAGATTATTTTCCATCCCCTCTTCCAGGCAGCGTAGCCCAGGTCTGTGTCTTCCCAGTAAAATGGCTTGTAGAGTGGACACATCCCACCGAGCTTACGCCAATAAGAGCGTCTAATTACACTCTGGCCGCCTGATGCCCAGAGACTAAACGGTGTGACACTCTCATCCTCAACTCCAGTAATACCTTTGAAATGATGAAATAAACCCCTCTCCCATTTTACCCGCATGTAACCCTCGCCAGAGTTTAAGCCAAGCGCAAAGACAGTAGGATCCTCAAAATATGGAATTGATTTTTCTATACAATCAACGCTTAGCGAGACATCAGTATTTAAGATAATTACTAAGTCTGATTGAGCGAGTGAGACGGCTCGGTTGATGGCCTCTCCATAACCCAAGTTGGTCTCATTGACGACTAGCTTGATCGGATAACCCCAATCTCCTTTGATCACAGAGACTGAGTCATCCTGACTCGCGTCATCGACAATGATTATCTCGGCATTAACTCTTTTGGCAGCACTAATTACTGATGGCAAGTTTTTCTTGAGTTGTTTTGCGCTATTCCAAGAAGGAATGGCTACTGAGATGGAGGAAGCGAATTGTTTTGTCATAGATTTATTGTAACTCTCGCTTAACTAATCTAAATCCACCATACCAACCAACTTCGCTAGCTAACTCTCCTTCGATAAACAATGAGGGGTCGGTTTTTTCACTAATCATATAGATTACCCTACCCTCGCTACTTGGCAGGACACCACTACGCTTAAGTAATACTGGTAGACCACTGTCCCGCCCGTATGGTAGATCATAGAGTACTTTGTGGACAGTATCATTCTTGGCAATCTCAGAAACTAGATCTAGCTTGCGACCGAGCGTAAATGGACCAGGATTAGCCCTTTGAGAGGTGAGTAAAAAGAGCGAGAGAGAAAGAGCTACGACTGTCCCTACCCAGTGAGTGGAGAGGATATAAGCTAGGATCAAGACTATACTGATCGTCGCAGCCGCTAAATAGTACTCGGGAAAACCAACGATACCCAAGAGGATGACAAGTGTGAGGTTGGTAATAATCGCGAGTCCTGACAGACGGATTACGATGTTGCCACGAATGATCGCAGCAATAGAGATAGCGAGACCAACGAGACCGAGCGAGAGATTGAGATCACTAGGACCACCAAAGAAGCTAGAGAGATTTTTGCCAAAGCGCGACAAAACTGAATCTAGTAGCAGTGGGAGTGCGGAGCGAGATTCATTTTGAGCAGTCACCATGTCAGAGATCAAGCTAGACTGTAACCCTACGTGTCTGATGTCAAACAGAATGAGCGGTGAGAGCATGATCAGGTATCCTAGTATTAGCCACAAAAAACGCAGAGAAAATAAGGGGATCGTGCGGTAGCGGGAGAGGATCATGATAACGCCAAGAGGAATCAGTGCTGCATGGATATGCCAGCTAGAACCAAGTAGTAGCCCACCGAGGAACAGGTCAATTTTATTGTATTTTGGCTTGACCAAAAAGAGGAGCATCGAGATGATCCAGAGAGGTAAAAGTGCGACGTTCCATGACACTCGAGCGGCATCTACCGTACTCGGAGAGAGTGCGTAGATAAGTGCAAAGATGTAGCCAAATTTGGTATTCCCCAGATACTTGCCTAAGTAGAGGATTAGCATTATTGAGAAAACATCTAACATGATGCTCGTAATAGGAAGTGCTAGTGGATCTCCGCCTGTTAGGATAAAGGATGGAGTTAAGAGATAGTAATATAGCGGACCAAGGAAAAACCCTCCCTCACCGCGGGCAACTGGACCAATGAGAGTTAGCTTGCCTGAGGCGATCTTGGCCACTTCTTGGTAGTCACGGTTCTGATCCCAGTCAAAAGGAGCCTGATAACTAACATTATTTAACCTAAAAAATAAGGCCAGGATTATGATGCCTATTGGCAGTATAGAATTTAGTATTTTTTTCATAACAATGACTTTAGAGTGTTTGTAAAAGCTGATTCTGAAAAGCTAGCAATATCGAGTGTACTCTCGTAGTCGCCAAAGCTATGTGTTGCAAGCTTGATCGTTTTGTTTTTTAGTTCATCCTCGGTAGTCCATAGCAGATCATCATGTTTGACGATCTCGGTCTGACCGCCGGCTTTATACACTAGCGGGAGTGTACGGGAGGCGATCGCTTCGACTGTGCTTATGCCAAAATGTTCGACCAGATCGGGGCTCTTAGCCTCGTCTACCCCATAGCCTGCTGCGTGCCAGTAGATACTAGCTCGGCTATACAGATCTACGAGGGTATCGCTCGGAGTGTTCGGTAGGATATCAATGTTATAACCTGTAGCCTGATTTTTGAGTTCTTTGATCCAGTTATCCTCGACACTCCCTCCGACCAGAACTAGTTTCCAGTCTGTAAGAGTTGCTGACAATTTTTTAAATGCGTTGATAAGCACATCCTGTTTTTTGACGTTGAGGGATGGCTCAAAGCGACCAACCGAGAGGATGATTTTTTCTTTTGTAAGTATATTGTTGTGAGCACTTACTGGCGGATATAGAACAAACGAATTGATGTCATATTCTTGGTCCACAATTTTCTTGGTAAAGTTGGAATTGACGATAACTCTATTTATAGTTTTTAGTTTGAGCTTATTCTTATAGCTAGATCCATTTACATTGTGAAATGGTACCTGCATATGGAGCAGATTGACCTTGCCACCGAGTGTGGGAATGGAGCCGTCGGAGAGATAAACTACGACATCGTATCCCCTGGTGGCCATAAACATAGCGAGTGGGTTGTGACTATGGTATAGCTCTCTAATCTTTGGGACTAAGACAGGATTTTTTAGCTCTATGGAGAGCATGCGACAGATATTATTTATCGACTCCAGGTTGTCCCAGCCGATACTTACTTGGTAACCTAGCGACTCTAGCGAGCTCGCACAGGTGAGCATGTAGCGCTCCCCTCCTCCTAAGTGATCTAAGTAAGGGGAGACTATTAGAGCTTTTTTCATTTGGACCCTTTTTGATTTTGGAGTTCGTAGAGCTTAGCGTAGCGCAGATAGATGGCATAACTCTGATAAAGAGCCTGGATTATGCCAATCCTGCCATCGAGGAAGCCGGCTTTGAGAATGTAGCGCCTGATAAACTCCATGATAGTTTTGCGAAGTAAAGTTAGTTGGGTAACACGATCAACTCCTGCCTCAAAAAACTGTCGAGCCTCGACATCGGTATATCTGTTAGTTTTTGCGACCATCTGCGCGAGGCTCGCATCTTTGTGGTGCTCCATTGGGTTCACAAGATTTCCGAGCTCGCCATTTACTTTTGGCATCCCGTGGATCTCTTTGGGCCAACTAACAAAGTCAGACTTATAGAATAAACGGGGTACGAGATCATCGCCAAAGCCGCCGTGCTTTAGTGGATAACCAAGTGAATAGTTGCGGCGAGTTATGTAGTAGGCGTTGAATGTTTTCTTCTTTGAGTTGGTAATGCTTTTGATTTCTTGAGCAAGTATTTCTGGAATAACTTCGTCGTAGTCCATAACTAGTACCCACTCAGATTTGCACTCTTTGATCTGACTCTGTCTGATCTCCTCGACAACCTTGGGAGTTTTGATATTTATGACCCGTGCACGGTATTTGGAGAAAAGCTTTTTTGCCTCGCTATCGTCACGATCCATGTTAAAGATAAGGAGCTCGTCAGCAAAACTAACACTATCTAGCATGCGTGCAAACACCGATAAGTCATCTTCTTTTGCTATCTGGGTACTAACGGTTAGCATAAGTACTTTCTTTCTGATAAGCGTAGTAGCCACCTATATTTTTGATCTGTTTAAAATTGCTTGGGATTTTGTCCTGGTCACCCTCTGTCACAACTGCTAACTCATGAACCCCCTCATTGAGATCTGATATAAAATCGTCGTAATTGTAGTAGTAGGCAACATGCTTGCCACTATAAAAAACGACTGATGGCGCGCCACCATAGCGAAAGCTACTGCTTAACCTCTGATCTTTGGGGAGGATGGCTTCGGCTGTCCGCTCACTAGTGCTCACCAAGAATGCGATACTAGACTCATGTTGATTAGCTAGTGAGAGCGCGATACTAACATGGTCGGGATAGGTAGTCTCTCTCCTCTTAAACTCAGTAACACTTGCTAGGTGGATGAGTGATTGGAGAGCAAAAAGTGTTACTAGCGTAGTAGCAACGAGGATCCTGGATTTTTTGTCAATTAGAGCTACTAGGTACTCAAAAATATAACCAATAGATAAGGCAATAGCTGGATAGACTGGCAGGATATACCAAGACAACCGAGTCTTAGCTATCGTAAAGAGTGCGAGAGGTAATAGTACCCACCATATCAGGAGATAGCTCTTTTTCTTAAACGTGGCGAGTAGTCCGAGAGCCGAAGCAAATATGATCCCTAGACCTAAGTCGCGATATAAATGTACAAAATAAAACCAACGAGACTCCATATGAAACTCGATAGGGACTGTAGCGCGCCTGATAACTTGCTCTAGGAGATATGGGGTATAAAAATCGGCGCCATTAACTAGTAGCTGATAGAGATGCCAGGGGAGAACATAAATCAGAATGTAGAAACACGAAATCAGAAAGTATTTTCTTGACTTGTTGAGAAAGAGTGGCAGAGTAATCAGAATTGCTAGAAGGCCTGCGGGGCCTTTGGCAGCGATTGCGAGAGTGAGTGCGAGTGCTACTGAATAGGGTTTACGGTTTTTGAGGATTAGAGCCACTGCGAGAGTGAGACCAGCTAGCAAAAAAATGTCGGTATTTACACTTCGACTGCGACCAATAAAGAGCTCAAAGTACATAAGCATGATCGCACCCACTGAGCCTGTGATAGGGCCACCAAGATGTGCTCCTATCACATAGACTGAGACTAGGGTTATCAGTGTGGCGACAGGGATAAATAGCCTCGCCCCTAGCTCTCTATCTGTAGAAAGGCTTGATCCGAGTGCAGTTAAGTGAGCGATAAGTGGAGGTTTTTCGAGCCAAAGGTCGCCATTCCAGGTAGGAGTCAGTAAGTTGCCTGTGGTCTGCTCTATACCCAGCTGTGCATAGATGCTCTCGTCCCAATCAAAGAGATAATCCCGCCCGAGGTTGTGGTAAAGCAGAAGTGTAGTCACTACCAAAAAGACTGCAGTAATCTTTTTTAGAATATTGATCTCTAGTTTGATCATAGACTCTTACTACCTAGTCGGCCGAGGAGATAATCAATAAATGCCTGTCGTCTGATAGGGTTAGACCAGTTACGCAACCCTTCTCTAAATAGTGCAAATCTGAGCCTAATACTGCCAAAGCGTTTGGCGATTAAAAAGCGATTGCGGGTCATGTAGTAATCGACTAGTTTGCTACCTGCACTCGTACTGCCACCGTTTAGATGGTATAAGACTAGGCTCGGGTTATACATGAGTTCGATCCCATATTTTAGCGCACGCAAACTGTAATCGGTGTCTTCTAAATAGAGGAAATACTCTTCGCTAAAGTTGCCTATTTTGTTAAATACCACTCGAGGAATAGCCATAAAGCAGCCAGTCACAAACTCGACTGGTCTAATCTTTTCATACTGCCCATCGTCCAGTTTGTCGATCCCGTAGTGCCTAGCAGTTGCCATACCAGAATCAAAGTATCCCCCAGCATACCAGAGGATATTCCCTGCCCCTTTGGACTCTTCATGATACTCATATCCTTTGGCATAATAAATCTTGGCACCTGCGATACGCGCCTTGCCAGAAACATAGCGGTAAGCTCTAAAAAATAAATTGGGATCTACCAGCGTATCATTGTTGAGTATATAGACGACCTGCGCACCTAACCTCAGTGCTTTTTTGATGCCGATATTATTACCAGCAGAAAAGCCTAGGTTGCGACCAGCTAGAACTAGATCTAGGTTGGGACAGAGTTTTTTTAGCTCACCAATACAATCGTCGCTGCTACCATTATCAACTACGATAATGTGTGGAGTATCCTTAGACTTGTTTATTGAATTAACACAATTTGCGGTAGTTTTGGCATCTTGGTAGTTGATGAGCACTACAGCATGTTTGATTTTTTTTAGCTTTTTCATGCTAATAACTTTCGCTTGAGCTTACCCTTGATCTTATTAATCAATCCAGTGTCCTGTTTGTCCCAAAACAAAATCTCAGAGAGTCCGTGGGAGAACCAAATGCGTGGCACTGATTTGACCTCACCCACAGAGAGGCTACTCTCATACTTTTTGCCTTCCCAGTAGTAGGCGTAAACGAGGAAATAATAGAAAGACTGGAGGATGCTCAGGACTAGCCCGTGCATCCCGTCGGCATAACCAGATCCTGCAAAAAAGCGACTCACTAACTCAGAGACTGAGAGACGAGTAGCAGTGAAAATACTAAATTCTTCCCCACTTTTTAGACGATCTTGTGCATCAGTCCGAGCGTAGCGTTGGTTCTTTTCTAGCCACTCGTCTAGTGATTGATAGTTGAGATGCTTGATCGAAAGTTCAGCGGTTGCTGGTAGCACTACCTCACGACCATTGACGACTGGTTCTGAGTGGAGAGTGGTCGGGAAAGTGACCATACCTTTTTTGAAGAAGCGAACCTGGTAATCAGGCCACCAGCGACTAGCCTGGACCCAGTTGTTAAATATATAATTTTGTCTAGGAATACGGACGTAGTCCACCCCACCCTCAGATAGCTCGACTAGCTTGTTAATAAGAGTTGGTGTGACTGACTCGTCACCATCGAGATACAGGATATAGTCGGTACTGATTAAGTCAAAAACTTGGCTCCTAACCATCTCAACCACACTAGTGTAAGGCAGTCGGTGATACTCGGCTCCTATAGCTTTGGCGACACTCTCTACATCCTCGGTACTACCTAGATCTGCCACGTGGAGCTCATGCTTGAGACCTGATAATAGTTTGAGAGAACTATTTAGGAGTTTGGATTGGTTATAAACGATAAAAACAATAGCAAGACTACTGGTCATAGAACCTAATTGTAGCCTAGTGTCTCAGAGTATGCCAGACTTTGACCAGCTCGGCCTTAAGCATTTTGTGATCGAGTGCATAAACAAGTACACAGTAGAGTAGTCCACCCAATAGAATTGCTATAACGAGCGTCAGTAGGCTAGACACAAATGTAGTCACTCCCAGATAAGTAGCGCCACCCATGATAATGCTCGCAAGGAGTGGTCGCTTGACCATCTCCCAGGTATCGAGACGCACTAGCTTGTTAATCTCGTGGACAACTAATGGGATGGTCAAGTAAGTGATAATGGCAACAGTAATTGCTATACCACTATAGCCAACCAATCTAATAAGTGGCACGCCAATGCCCCAGGTGAGGATGGTATAGAGAACCATGAGGCGTAGCACTACCTTGGGGCGACCGAGCGCGTAGAGTGCATTGGTATAGGTCGTCGTAATAAAGACTGGGACGGCAGCGAGCAAGAAAAAGATGAGAGTAGTTAAGGCAGGGAGCCACTTGTCGCTTTTGTCGGCATAGAGGTAGCGAAGAATAGGCTCCGCGGTTACGAGGAGTCCAATAATTGCGGGAAAGTAAAGTGTGGCCATGAGATGGATAGATTTTTCGATCCAGCTCTTAAGCCTAACTGTGTCACCCTGAATACGAGAATAGGTCGGGAAAGTAATGCGGGAGACGATGGTTGAGAGCTCTAGTGGCCGACTACTAATGTTTTGGGCCAAGTTAACATAGGCAACGGCAGCGGGTCCATACCACAGTGCGATCACGGTCGGAGCAAGATTGTCTTTGAGGAGAGCGAGCACTGAGTTGAGCTGATAGGGCACCCCAAAATGAAGCAGGTCATGGATACTATTTTTGGCTAGTCGGTAGCCGATCGGCCAGGGCTTGATAATGGAGAGTGCAATAGCGCCAAAGAGTGTACGAGCAACAACTGCGACGACCAAACTCCAGACACCGTAGCCTGATGAAGCCATAACTACAGCGACCACATTGTAGGTCACAGTCTCGATGACCTCAGGGATCACTAAGAGCTCAAAGCGGAGATCACGCTCTAGTAGAATTGAAGGTATTGTTTTGAAAGAAGTTATAAAGAGTGAGAGGCTAAGCATCCGGATCAGCCATATTCCTTCGTTACCCAAGTTGTAAAAACTAGCTAGAGGCGTGGCGGCAAAGAAAGCGACTACTAGCAGGACTGTGACTAGGATCTGCTGGACAGTAAAAGTAGTTTTGAGATCATCGTCCTCGATTTTTTCTTTTTGGATAAGAGCGGCACCGAGCCCAACATCAGAGAAGAATGAGAGAAAAGTAAAGACAACAAAACTGATAATGGCAAAGACTCCAAAAGATTCTTGAGGGAGTAGCCGAGCCAGATAAATAATACCTACCGTATCTATTACTTTGAGTAGGAGTCTACGAAAAGTTAGAGTAAATACCCCACGGAGGGCTTTTTGTTTGACGGTAGTAAAGACATCTTTCATAGCGCTAATCCTAGCACAATTAATATGGTGAAGAGACTGATTACTACCCCTATTTTTTCGAGATTAGTCTTGTGCCAGGTAAGTTCTACCTCGTACTCCCCTGGCGGGATCACAGCATGAGTACGGATAGTACCGTCTTTGTTTGGGATAATATCTGTCGGATAGCCGTTTAGTGTGAGCTTCCAATGTGGCATGTAGGCGGTCTTAATTGTAATTGGTATGAGATCTGTACTAATTATTTTTCCTCTAACCGCGGTAGTAGTATGAGTGAGTCCGTCCTCACTCGAAGTTGTCGGAAAATCATCCATCCAAACTGGTAGATACTCGGGGATTTTATTGAGAACTAGTGGATAAAGGTTGGCCTCTGAGGTTAGGATATCATGATTAAAAGTATTAGTGTTCCATGGCCGAAAGTAAGTGTAGTTAGTGTAGACCAAAGCGATAATAGCTCCTAAACCTAGTAATATGCCGATTATATTTTTTGCTTTATTAAAGAGATATCCAGACCCGAGAGCTAGAGAGAGCGTGGCGATGCCCAGTACTCTCCAAGGGAACTGTAGTAGTGCTAGCGTGGGAATAAAGTCCCAGAATGGTCGAGATAAAGGTAGTGCAGCTAACAACATGACTAAGAGTGGTATTGTTAAGAAAAGCATTACTGTGTCTCTATAAACAGCAGCGAATATGAGCCCGAGTATTGAGAGCACAATCTGACCTTTGCCGAGCATAAATGACATTAGATCACCGTCCCCTGGTGCTGAGCCACCATAACCCCAAGGTGAGTACCACAACTGAGAGGGTGTAACAAAGTGATCTGAGAGCATAGTCTTTGTTGCCACACTATCTAGCTGGATAAAGCTTCGCTCAACAAATATAGGTACTAAGAATGCTGCGGGGAGTGCAAGCGAGAGCAAGAGTGTGAGTAGGAGCAGTTTGTAGTTATTTTTTTGAAAAAGGTAGCTAATCGTGATTACGACTGGTAATGCCAAAAATGGAATAGTGTTGTGTGAGATCAAAAACAGTCCCGTGGTGACCACCGTTAAGATCATGATCTTTTTTTGACTCTGCGACTTGGTCCAGAAATAAATTACCCAAGGCAAGAGGTTGATCGCTAGATATTCAGCATAAGAACCACGTACATATAGTGCGCTCGCATGGTATGGGAGCATCGCAAAAGCAGTAGAGGCGACTAATGCAGCAACGAGTCCGTACCCTATGACCAGCTTATAGACACCAAGTATTCCTATTAGCGTGATTAACCAAAGGGTGAGCTTGACTCCTAGTACCACATTCCCGACTATTGAGGCCGCACCTGCGGTTAGGTAAGTAATTAGTGGTGCATAGTAAAGATTGAGTGGATAACCGAATCCATAGTTAAGAGTGTTGTGCCAAGCTGGAGGAAACTGGCCATCCCGGATAGAGTCTATGGTTATTTGAGTACGATAAGCGATGGTTGGATCATGGACGTCGGGCAATACATCTCTCCCAATAAATCCTGCCATTACTACACAAGATAAGATGATAGTAAATATCAGAACACCAAGTCTCTTCATGGACTAATCTGGTAAAGTCTAATATAGCTCTCGTCGGCTTTTTTGAATGACATAATCTCTTTTGAGTTGGGAGGTAGCTCTTTGACCTGAGTATTATTTAAGATAAAGTAGGTCTCGCTATTTTTCTCGGCGTTTTGTCTAACAGCTAGTGGGGGGATATCGCTAATCGGATACAAGCCAGTAATCTTAAGTTTTTTAGTTCTCCCGTCACTATATAGTTCTAGTCCATGAGGGAGTAGTCCAAAGGTGCCTTCGGTATAGACCTCGACATCATATTTTGCACTCTTAGTCCTCATTACCAGGTAGTCGGCGATTTCTTTGACCCCCTGCCCTGCTGCCCAACCAGAGACATAGTCGGAGTCGGCGCGGATTAGTGGCATCTCAGTGGGTCTGTAATATGCAAGGTAGTAAAAGCGGATTGGCATGATAGATAGAGCAAGGAGAGCAATCAGTAATTGTTTGAACCGGAGGTTGACTAGTGCGGTAGCTACATAGAGTAGCGCAAATGGTGCTGCAAAAACAATGTATCTAGGTCTAAAGAGCATGGCACTCATGACAGTTGCCATGAGAGGTCCAAAGAACCAAGCGGAGTAGACAAAAAAGTTCCTTGTGTCACGGCGCATTAAGAGGTAAATACCAACCAAAGAGAGGAGGTAAATTGGAGGAGTCAGATACGCCCAGAGCCAGGATTGAGCATCGACAAAGTTCTGATAGATGCGAAATGGATTGTCTCTAAGCATCGCAAGCGGTGAGACAACAAAGTCATTGTTTTTGTCGGCGATCATGTGCATCCAGGGAGAGAGCCGCTGCACGTTGTAAATACCAGCGGATAGCACATAGCTAATAGTTAATAGGATGAGGAATCTGGTGATTTTTTTTGGGTTTGAGGAATTAGTAGCGATAAAGGGATAACTGATCGGGATCAGTAAGAGATAGACTAGTGCAGGTGATTTGACGAGCATCGAGAGACCGCCAAACATTCCGAGGATCAGTGCCACGTCCAGTCTGTTGGTTTTGATTAAGAGGATACCAAGGTTTAAGAGCCAGATCCCACTCGCGGTGAGCATGGACTCCATGGTCGCAAAGCGATCATAAAAGAATAGAAACGGGGTCAGTATATATAGAGATGCAGCGAGTAGCCCTAGTCTTAGGTTCTTTAAGAGAAACCCTGAATACACCAAGCCTAGCATCCCGACTAAACCAGAGAGGACAGAAGTGAGACGGGTAGCAAATAGAGGATCAGAGATTAGCTTTAGCGGAGCCATACTGACCCAGACCCAGAGAGGCTGCTTGCCATCGGTCAAACTGATGAAGCGCCATGATGCGTCGTGGAGTGCGATCTGGCTCCAGCGGGAGTAGATGGCTTCGTCTACAAAGATAGGGAGACTAGTTAGGTTATATAGACGAGTCGCAAGGTAAAGAATAACTAAAGCTACAAGATAAAAATAGTGCTTTTTGGTCAAACTGGGGAAGTACTGCATAGGGATCATTATAGACTAGATGCGCTTTTTGAGGTATGCAAAATAGATGGCTGAAAGAGCAGTTGGTCCGTAGATTAATGACATTCGAAAAACGTCACCTAGATTCCAAAAACCCGTAGCGATGTAGAGCGGATAGTAAGCGATACCCGCGATGCTTGTTAGGATAATCCAAACTCTCGCCCAACCTGTGTTAATCAAAGCCGCCGGGATTAGAGGCCAGACTAAGTACCATGGTTGGAAACGCCCAGGCGAGAGTAAGATGGGGGCTAGGAGTGAGAATGCGATAAGAGTAATTTTGAGCTGGGGATTTTTGATCAAAAAGAATGGTGTCGTGACTGCTGTAACATACTTTACCCCTACAGATCCAATCAGACTGAGTATGCTTATTATTTTTTTGTTAGACAAAGAAGATTTTAGCGCAAAAAGGAGTAACGCGATCATGACTGCGTCGTTGTGGCTATTGATCACTAGCTCTAACCACAAAAATGGGTTAAAGGCTAACATTAGCTGTGAGAGGACAATGGTTGAGTGATCCAGTTTTAGCTTGCGCAGAATATCCCCGACCAGATAGATACACCACACATAAAAAGCGATCATGGTGGCCTTCATTAGGTAAAGTACAGGGACGAACTTGCCTAGACCTAAGAGATAGGCAGGTGATTCGATCAGGGTAAAAACAGGACCATAGGCGGAGGGGGTGTGTACCCAGCGCATAAACCTGAGCCAGAGATCTTTCTCAAAAAATAGAGGCGCGACAGTATGGGGATTGCTCTGGTAAAACCAGAGTATTTTGCCATGAAACATGTAGTTAAATACATCGTAACTGAGCATAGGATAGCTAAAGAGGAGGATCGTCATTAAGATACTAAATTTTTTCCAGGGGAATACACTGGGTCTATTTTTGGGTAGCAAAAGCAAGAGATAGAGCGCAAAAAGCGAGACAAATATTACTGAGTAAACCTGCGCCGAGAGTGGTCGATTAAAGTACACCAAGTGCTGAAGTGGCGCAACTAATTGCAAGAAGAGTGGATGACTACTAAGAGTTAGGTTAAAGTCGAGATACCCGTAAGAGTATATAGCTAGAATAGTAGTTAGTAGTAAGTAAAAAGTAACTAGGATTTTAGACATTGTATTTGCCAAGCATGTCATTGACACGTACACGCATAATCTCAAATAGCATTTCTAAGCTCTCTTTGACAAAGTTGCGGGATTTGCCGCTACTAGTGTCTTCGTTCTTCCAGATAACTCTAATTTCTTTGATTACTGCTCCCATTTTTTTGCCCAGATGAAGCATCTCGACGTCGTAGGCAGTTACTTTCCAGCCAACAGCATTGTTGGCACGGCCGAAAATGCGCATGTTTGAAAATATTTTTTGAGCTAGCTTAGTATTAATCAGTTTAAATCCACACTGAGTATCTTTGATCTCAGGTAAGAGGATAAAACGCCGAACCATCAAAAAGATAATCGATGCGAGTTGTCTGATAGGAGATGAATCGGTCCTCCGTGCGCCGCGACTGCCGATCACGATCTGATAGTTGGGAGTATGTACATACAGTTTTAGGAGTTCCCGAATAGGAGTACTCTGATCCATATCTGTTAGGAGGAGAAACTCTCCTCTTGCGGCGTTGACTGCACTACGCAGAGCATAAGGCTTACCTGCATGAGGATTTTTTAACAAACGAACACGCTCATCATCCTTAGTATATTTTTCGATTAGCGAGAGACTCTGATCAGTGCTGCCATCATCACTAATTACTACTTCCCAGCTAAATTTTTGCTTTTTTAGGAATGAAAGTACCTCGGTTAGTACTCCACGCGAGATATTCTCGTATTCGTTGTAGTTCGGGATGATGATTGTTAAGTCTATTTTTTGCATAAGTTAGATTACTGCCCTACTATAACACGAGCCACCCAGACTCCATAGACTATATGTGTAGAACTAACCAAAGTCTTGGCAGTGCTAGAATCTGGGCTATACGGATGAGCTAGATATGTCGCGAGGCTAGGGTGAGCTGGTCCACGATTAAAGATACCCGGACTAGTCACATCTGACTCTACACACGGACGGTCTTCACAGATAATGTATAAGAGTCGTGCTGCCTCATTGATGGGTGGATTATCTAGCTTATATAGATAGAACAGATAGGTGGTCTCCCTAGAGTTATCATGTGCGGCAACTACATTGTAATCACTATCACCTGCATCGCGCTGGATATAACCTGCCACCTCCCTACCCTTTAGTTTTTGGTAGGAATCATCTGAGATCATATTGGCGTAGGTTACAGGTACGCTATGGATAGCCCAGACGATAAAGAAGAATGTGGCGAAAGCTTTGACCAAACGCGAGCTAGATGCATAAGCTGCACCAAGAACAAGTGAGACAACAGGAAAAAGATAACCTACATAGTGAGGATGGATAGAGTCTCTAAGGAGTGATGTGCCAAAAATAGAGGTAATAATGATTAGGAGCAAGAATTTGAATGTAGCTTTAGCTTCACTTTTTTTGGGTAGTGTCAGAGTAGTTAGTACTACCAGGGTGAAAGTTAGCCAGGTGAGATTGCTCGGCGCGATATTATTGGTGAGAGTTTTGCTGGATACTAGGTCGGTTACTATTTTGTGACCATTGTTGAGTAGCCTCACTATATAACTAGGACCTGTTTGATCACCATTACTACTGGATTGTATAAAGTTTATAAATGCTTGCATATTAACCCAGTCGTGGCGGACTTCAAATATCCAAAAAGGTAGCGAGCTAAGCAAGAATCCCAAGATCAATAGCGCTATGTTTTTGGCGGAGCGAGTCTGATAAATATGCAAGAGGCAGAGTGTCACGAAGAATAACATGGCGACATAGTGGAGCTGAAAGAGGATGCCACCAAGGATGCCTAGGAATAAAGTCCACTTTTTGTCGTAAGCAAATAACATTAGGAGTGCAACAAAAGGAATAAGATTGGGGTTCCAAGAACTCTTGGTATAGTGAACAAAAATTGGAGAGAGAGACATGATGAGCGCAGCAATGATCCCAGCTGTCTCCGAAAACTTAGTCCTGCCGTAAAAATATAAACCAAGGCACGTTAGGATACCAGATATTGCGATCAAGATAGCAGGTCCAACTGGATCGCCACCAGAGAGGATTAAACCTGGCACCATAAAGTAATAGTAGATAGGTCCGAGATACATGTTCCCGACAGATGTCTGAGGTCCTAAGAGTGTAATCGACTTGGTCTCTATCATTTGACTTGCGATCATGGCATCGCGACCTTCGTCGTTGTGAAAGGTATGCAACTCGTTGATGCGATAGAAGTGCGTAATACTACTGAGTATTAGGATACCCAATACTATGATTGCTGAGCGAAGATTAGTTAGCGGTTTTTTGAACTTTGCCATAATGCAACGCTTTCTTTTAATGCTTTGAACATAACACTCGGATGATTGCCCGTTTGTCGTCCATAGGGACGAGAATAATGAGTAACTGGGACCTGAACATATCTGTATCCTCGAAGAGTTAGTTTGTACAAAAGCTCAGTGACTGTGATCGCACTCTCTGTTTTGAGACTAATATTTTTAAGGCATTTTTTGGGAATCAGCTTGTAGGCGCAGTCGACGTCTTTTACTGTCAAGCCAAAGAGTAAGTAGTTCCAAATCCGCAGGAAGCCCTGGGCAATGATTAGTCGTATTAGTGGGTCGCGCCTCTTTTTACGGTAGCCAATAACATAATCACCTAAGTCTCTCTTGGCTATAAAAGATGAGAGCTCGTCAAAGCGAAACTGTCGATCAGAGTCGGTAAAAAAGATCCAGTTATACCTAGATTCTCTGAGCCCAGTTTTGACTGCTGCCCCATAACCACGGTTCTTAGTATGATTGATGAGTCTGATGTTCTCATACCTTTCTGAGTAGGTCCTAACAATCCGTGCTGTTTGATCGGTGGATCCGTCGTTTACTACTATGAGCTCCCATTTGTCCGCAAGGATCGGCACGTATTTGAGAACATCTTCGATAATCAAGCTGATATTAGCTTCTTCGTTATAGGTGGGTACAAAAATAGATAGTGATGAGAGCTTAGTCATTATTACTTTCGTTACCATTATTATGATTTATGATCATATCTCGCTTTTATATATAATAACTTCTAGATTTTCATACAACACATTAAAGACAGGGTCGTTTTTAATTTTATCATTGATGATTGAGAAATCCTCATCCACCTTACGTAAGTACCAGTAATCGACACTCAGTTTGCGTGGTTCGATTAGCGATGGTTTGAGGATCAGCTGCTCCCGTGAAATAGCATTTATACCAGTTACGTCTAACTGATCGATGTCTGTAAAGAATGTCGGCTTGCCGCTAAAAGCGCTAACATATGCATCCTTTTTGTGGCTAAATGTCACAAAGACATCACCTTTTGGCTGATTATTGAGATAGCTTAGTGCATCTAATTCTGCCTGTGATATTAGACGCTGAGGTTCTGACAAATACCTGAGCTGATCAATGTGGGTGGGTACAGTCAAACCAACTATTAATAGTACGATGAAATATGATAAGAATCTGTACTTTATCGCGCCAGCTATCCTAGTGAGCGCGTCAGCTGCAAAATATGATGATAAAAAGATCGAGTAGTAGAGAAACTGCATAGTGTTATAAAAGCTGCCTCGCTGGACAAATAGAATAGGGATTAGAGTGAGACCAATTATGGTAACGAGGAGTGAGGTGTCAAAGAGCGACCACTGTCTACTCCTGATCTTAGCCCAGAGAGAATAAAGACCAATAATTCTTGTTCCAAAGTTTACTAGCAAAAATAGGACAATATTTATCGCTTCGATTGCTATCAGTCTGGGTGAGACTCCTATAGCAGTTAAAAAGTAGCGTGCATTTGTTAGATACTGACTGTAAAAAAGATTACCATCTTCTGTCATGAGATGAGTTATTGCAAATGGGTCGTATGCAAAACCAGAATTCTGTCCATTTTTAAAGGGATTGTAAAACCAGATCAAGCTAACTAAGACACCGAGAGCAGTAGGTATGAGCAGGTCCCAGAGTCGCTTGAGCGACTTTGAACTAATAATCTGCCCCAAACCATATATGCTCACGAGCATGGTAATCACAAAGGCTACATAAAATTTGAGACTTGCGGCGACAGCTGATAGGACAAAGATCGCGAGGATCTGCCTAAGACTCCTAGTTTTGAGCTGCATTAAATAGATAATAATTATTAAGGCTAGGAGTGAGTAAGCGTATTGCATGTTGAGAAAAACGGTCGTAGGCTGGATGCTAGTCACGACAGGAAAGCCGGCAAGAGTCGAGTAATATAGTCCGCGGCCAACATAAAGTGAGATTAGGTAAGAGAAAGAGGTACCAAGGAGTGTAAAGAACAGAAAAGAGTTGAGGTAAACATTACTCTTATTATAGAGACGAGAGTTTTTGAAGAGGAAATATAGGTAGGGTGGAAAAAAGAGGATCGGGAGTATCTTAAAGAACATGGTGATCGGTGAGATTCCTAGCTTTGAAACAAGATAGACCAAATAATCCAGCAAATAGTTGTAACCCTCTAGCACAGCTCCGGAATAATTGGGGTGTAGGATTGGGAATGACTCAAAAGACATCTTGATGAGAGCTAAATGCCAGATATAGTCGTGTTTGTGCCACTGCCCTATCCAGAGTCCACAGAGACCCCCGTCGCATCGATAATTGCCATTAGTCACGATGAAAGAAAGAGCGAGGAACATCCCTCCTGAGATTATTAAGAGTGTGATCTTGGGGAACTTTAGCTTATTTAGTAGTTTCTGGATTGTGGATGTATATTTATTCATCAGATTCATTATAATCTACTAATGAGAGAGTTTCGTAGTTACTTGACCACCTCTTTGATTGCGCTAGTTAGTGTCCTGGTGATCTGGAGCCCATTTTCACTCGGCGTTAACTATTTCTGGGGAATTGATTTTTCTGGTAAATCGATGCTAACAATCGCTCAGAACTATGATGCGATGAACTTTTTGGTGGTCGCCCGTAGTTGGTATGACCCAACGATAATCGAGCAGAACTATAGCGCGTTAGTTGGGGAGCGAGGGACGAGGTACTTTGCGGCGCACTATCCCCTATATGCACTAATGATTGCATTCTTTGATCTGTTTTTGAGTGGACCATATGCGATATATGCGAGCATCTTAACTAGCAATATTTTGATAGCCGCCACACTAGTATATTTCTTTAAAAAGTTTGTGCCTAACTCGAACATGGTGATCCCGCTCGTTGTACTAGCTTTGTTCTTACCACCTCGGATACTCCCATTAAGAGCGATTGGGTCTAACGAGTTTTTGTGCCTATCATTCATACTCATATCAATCGTCAACTATCGCGAAAAAAAGCACTTAGTGAGCGCGACAACTGGTGCCTTAGCAGTACTTACTCGCTCACCAGCGATCCTATTATTTGTTGCATATATTGTTGAGATTATTTGGAAAAATAGAGGTAATCTCAAAGAGAGTGTAAAACAAATGATTCCGTACCTACTTATGCCACTATCCCTTTTGGCACTGTGGGGATATTACGGCTATGTATATGGTGATGTGTTAGCTTATTTTAAAGTAGGTGGAAATCTTAATTTATATGTACCTCCATTTATGGTTTTTGGTTCTGAGCTGCCATGGATATCAGGATTTTGGCGCGAAGACATAATGTATCTCTACCTATTTATTATGATGGGAGTGGGACTGCTCTGGGAGAGGACAAAGAAAGAGAGTGGAGTCAGGATCATCGCTATTTTTGCCAGTATCTATGCGATCTCTCTGTTTTTTGTGGCTCACCGTGATGTGTCGCGCTACAGCATCTTGATATCCCCACTACTAGTGCTTGGTTATGGACCATATATAGTAAAAGCAAAATATTACTGGCTCTTATACGGCTTACTCATCCCACTAGCTTTGTATAGCTGGAACTTTATATTAGGCAACATCCAGCCTATTGCTGACTGGACGCCGTTTTTATGAACTTTAAGTCTATTTCGCTTGGAATCTTTGCATTTTTTTGCTTGATAATGAGCTGGCTCATCATTATGCCGAGCGGACTAAATAGATGTGATGGTGGTAAATGTGGCGATTACTACTACGGCGCGCATGAACACGACGGAGTCTGGCACATAGCAGTAGCTGAGATGATGCTCAACAATAAAGAATGGCAAATGCCGACATTTGCTCGCGAGAGCTTGTCTGGCTACAACTACGGGATAGATCTGCTGGTGGCAGGACTCGCAAAAATAACTCCATTTAGTACCATAGACTGGTACTATCGCGGACTCCCTCTTTTGTGGGGTGTGGGAATAGTATATTACCTACTAATTTTTGCAAAAAAATACCGACCAAGCTCTGCTAGCTACCCATGGTTTTTATTAATTTTTTGTTTTTTTGGGAGCTCTTTTTCATACTTTTTAAACCTGTACCACAATGGGAGTATCTGGGGTTCTAGCGGGCTGCTATCTATGCAGTCCCTACAGGTGATGACCAACCCACAACTCGGATTGTCACTACTATTATTAGTCATTTACTTTACGCGGATAATGAGGGGTTGTACTAAAACTCCGGGCGACTACCTAATTCTCGGACTACTAGCGGCTAGCTCGCTCGCGCTTAAGTTTTACACAGGATTAATCTTTGCATTAATTATTATTGCCAACTTGGTGATCGAACTCAAAAATAATAAAAGCCTTAAGCAAATACTGGTCGGGCATACACTCATGCTCATCCCAGCAATCCTGGTAGCTGCTTTGCTTTACCAGCCAAGTGGTAAGCCTTTCCCACTAGTCTGGAAACCTTTTGCTCCTGTTACCACGATCATTGAGGATTCACAACTATTTTATCTACCCATCTGGGCTCAGCGACTGTATACAACGAGTGGGATTAGTTTATTGGGACTTAATATTTTGATCACAGGGATATTTGTGATAATGAATTATGGAGTACGAGTTGTCTCGCTATTTATACAGTTTGTTAAGACAACAGGAAAGGCTGAGCGGGTCAGGTCATTATTGATTGTTGGATCACTAACTGGACTAATGCTTAGTATATTCTTTGTTCAGACAGGGATCTGGTGGAACACTGTTCAGTTTTTGCATGTCTCGCTATTTTTGAGCGGCATACTAGCGGCCGAAGTAATAGACCATGTTTACATTATGGCAAAGTCCAGGATTGCCAAGTTATTGATTATCACTACCCTACTCTTGATCTTGCTCCCCAATAATGCGGATATCATAAAGACTTTTACTACCAACAAAGGGACTAGCTATATATCTAGTGAGGAGCTAGAGGCACTCAGTATCTTGAAAAAACAGCCAGGAGGGTTCGTTTTTGCACCAGCATTTATGCCAGGAGAAAAGCATGCTGATTTTACTCCACTATTATCCCAGCTCTACGACACGGCATACATCACAGCTTATACTGGCAAAGTAACTTACTATGCTGACAAGACACAACTCGATCTCTTGTCGATCCCATATATTGAGCGAGAGACGATGATCCAAAGTTATGACTGCAAAATACTAGACGAAGTTGATTATCTGTATGAGGAACACAGAAATAGTTACCTGTATCGATTTGAGTCTTGCAAGCGTGAATTTAGAGAGTTATTTAAGAATACGACTGTATCGATTTATGAGGTTTTGAACTGAGCTAACGAGAGCCAGATAAACAAACGGAACGATGATCATAAAGTAGCGCGGAAATGGCGCCTGAACTCCTAGGTAAAATAGATAGGCGACGGGAATGATCCCCCAAAAAGTACGCTGCAGCAAACCAACGATCATGCCTACTGGCCAGATAGGTGTCCAGAGATCGGTACGCATCCATCCATAGTCTCCCCACCAAGTCTTCCACCATCCTGTCGTGTAGAGAATAGCTGATGCTCCAAAGAAGCTGGCTGTACTATGGTCGACAAAAAACTTGCCCATACGTAGCACATGCCAGAAGATGTTAAACATGCCACCTCTCTCTACAAATGCTTGGGTATAAGTGAGCATAAAAACAATAACGGCGAGAACGATGTGCTTTAAATATGACCATGACAACTGCCTGTTATATAGATACCTAATCGTAATGATGGCAACAATAAATATAGCGGCTGCCGGGAACTTGAATGCTCCGAGTAGACCCAATATTAAACCATTACTGAGACTTGCAGGATTTTTTGTAAAGTAATAGAGATACATTAGAAGTAGGGCAGCTTGACCCATGTCCAGCAATGTGAGACCTAGTACATCGCGAAAGATTGGGTCAGACATCAAACCAACTGCAGCGAGTAACCCGAATAACTTTTGGTTTGTTAGTTCTGATCCCAGTTTGGCGGTATAGATCAGTAAGAGAAAGCCCCATATGAGCTGGATTACTAGTGGGTTTTGAGTGAGCAAAGTGCTCAGTCCAAAAAAATACTTGCCAAGCGGTGGGTGCTCAAAATTTTCAAATGCTGGGTCGCCACCTCTTAGATAGAGTACTCCCGTTGCTGCATAGATATCTTGGTCTGATAGAAAGAGACGATTACCATTTACTTCGTATGGTATATCTTGCGAGAGATAAAACTGCCTCGTCAAATCTTCGTTAAAACGGTGAGATAAAATATCCCCACGAAAAATAACAATGTAACAAAGGTATACTGTAGTTAATGCAAACAGATGCCAATAGTTTCTGATTGCAAACATTTAGCTTATTTTTTCTTCCAGACAATATGAGAGTATGCAAAGAAGTTCCAGAACATGCCTACTAGAATACCAGTTACCGCAAACATTGCACCCGTATCGATAGTAAATGGAGTCATGGGTATACCAAATAAGGTATAGAGTCCAATGTAGCGCTCTCCCAAGAAAGCGATGGTTTGCTGAATCAGGATCGATCCACCCGAAGCTAAGTTAAACTGCAAGAACTTGCCTGGGATCTGCACTGGCTTGAGTTTGCGATCTTTGAATGTCCATCCATTATTAAAGATGAAGTTACTGAGAACCGCTGTCTCGATAGCGAGAAAGAAGGCTAGTTGAAAAGAAGAGATCGACTGGCGATAAAAATGTAGGGAGATAAACTGAATCGCTGCCCCACTCCCCCCAACTATCACAAATTTTAACAACCTACTATGTAGTAGCTGACTTATCCTAACTTTCATAATGTACCTCATGGTATTAATAATGTATTCTGGCCCTAGCTTGGATTTTCCTAGTTCTCGATCGCGAAAATAGAAAGGGACCTCGGAAACAGTATAGCCGCTTTGAAGAGTTTTAACCAGAAAACCGATCTGCCAAGTATATCCCTGAAATGCGTGATTAGAGAGCTGTGGCACAATAGCCTCGACCACTCCCCGAGTGATTGCCCTGTAACCCGTAGTCCAGTCTTTGATCTTAAAGTTTCCCATTACTAATCTGATAAAAATATTACCTGTAACAGACAAAAACTTGCGATACCATGGCCAGTTACGAGGTATCCCACCACCAGACATATAGCGTGAACCGAGGACTAGCTGACTCCCAGAGCTTATCGAACCTAGCATTTGAGGGATCTTGGTGGGATCGTGGGAGAGATCGGCGTCAAATTCGAATACGATGTCAGCTTTTAGCTTATCGATAGCATAGATCATCCCCTTTTTGTAAGCATGACCTAGACCACCCTTTCGCTTGTTTTCGAGTAGTTTTACAAAGCTATATTTGTTGATAAGATTTTTAATTACTTTGCTCGTTCCGTCGGGACTTTGGTCGTCTACAAAGAGAATATATGGATCATAGTTTTTGAGAGTTTTAAAAACTTTACTCAGCGCCTGAGTAACAGGGGTAACATTACCCTTTTCGTTGTAGGTAGGAATGATTACGACTACTTTTGTAGGCATATAGTTTATAGTTTATAGTTTATAGACTGGTAATATTCTAGAGTTTTTTTGATGCCAGTTTTAAAATCTACACTCGGCTCCCACCCTAGTATCTCCTTGGCTCGTGTAATGTCTGGCTGGCGTTTTTTTGGATCATCACTCTGTACTTCGACCTGGATCGTATCTAGCTTGGAGGCGATTACTGATTCAAAAATATCTAGTGCTTCTCTCAGAGAGTACTCTGTCGGATTACCTAGGTTAATTACAGTCCCAATTGCCTGCTCAGTCGCGTAGACTTTGGCGATCCCAGAAACGAGATCGTCGATATAACAGAAGGAGCGGGTAATGTGATCCATATCCCCATGTAAGCGAAATGGAGTTTTGTTGAGATATGCTGCAACTAGATTGATCGTAAAGCGACCATCATCGAGGCGCATCCGAGGACCGTAAGTATTAAAGATCCGGATGATTTTGGCTTTTACGCCATATTCACGATAGTAAACCATAGAGAGCGCTTCCATAAACCTCTTACCTTCGTCGTAGCACGCACGCACGCCAGTAGAGCTTACGTTACCGCGATAATCTTCGGGTTGTGGATGAACGAGAGGGTCCCCGTATACTTCGCTGGTACTAGCTAGGATTATCTGGCAATTATTGGCACGGGCCAAATCAAGCATGTGCTTGGTCCCCTGCGACGTTACCATCATGGTCTCTACGGGGTGCGCCATGTAGGAGACGGGACTACTGGGGTTAGGGGATGCGGGTGTGGCAAAGTGAAAAATAGCATCAAGACCCTCTATATTCTCGTTTAGCGGGAGTGAGCAATCATGTTCGATCAGCCGAAAGTTGGGGTTATCCTGGTAATTGGATAAATTGTCGCGGCTACCAGAAATAAAGTTGTCGACGCAGATAACAGAATCACCCTGAGTGAGGAAATGTTCGACTAGATGGCTTCCGATAAAACCAGCGCCACCGGTAATTAAGATTTTCTTAGCCATAAGTACCGAGTACCTAGTTTTTTTCAATTTCTAAATCGGACTCGACCATCAACCTCACTAGTTCGTCAAAACTAGTTTTGGGTACCCAGCCAAGTTTTTCTTTGGCTTTTGCGGGATCTCCGATTAAATGATCGACTTCGGCAGGTCGCGCGTAGCGAGGATCGTTCCAGACCACTTTGTCTTCCCAGTTTTTGATCCCGGCAACAGCAAAGGCTTTTTCGACAAATTCTCTAACCTCATGAGTTTCACCAGTTGCTATCACATAATCATCTGGCGTATCTTGCTGGAGCATGAGATGCATCATCTCAACGTAATCTTTGGCGTATCCCCAATCTCTTTTGGCATCAGGGTTACCGAGATAGATTTTGTCCTGTTTGCCGTGCTTAATGCGTGCCACACTGTTACTGATCTTCCTGGTTACAAACTCTAATCCCCTTCTGGGCGACTCGTGATTAAAGAGGATACCGGAGACGGCAAAGAGATCATAGCTCTCGCGGTAGTTGACGGTTATCCAGTGACCATAGACTTTGGCGACACCGTATGGGGAGCGAGGATAGAAAGGAGTGCTCTCTTTTTGGGGGATCTCAACAACTTTGCCAAACATCTCACTGCTACTAGCTTGATAAAAGCGGGCTGTGGGTTTGCTCATGCGCATAGCGTCAAGCATGCGGGTCACGCCGAGAGCGGTACTCTCACCTGTGAACATGGGCTGCTCCCAACTGGCTTTGACAAAACTCTGTGCGGCTAGGTTGTAGATCTCATCGGGATCGGCTTCTTGGATCGCTCTAAAGAGTGAGTATTGATCTAGTAGGTCCCCTGAGATCATGTGGATCTGGTCCACGATATGGCTGATGCGAGAGTGGTTGGGGGTGCTGGTCCGACGTGTTAGGCCGTAGACTTCGTAGCCTTTTTCGAGGAGTAACTCTGCGAGGTAGCTACCATCCTGACCAGTGATACCGGTGATAAGCGCTCTTTTATTTGCCATAATTTTTCCTTTCGTACTCTAGTATATCTGAAATAGTCCGCTCTAGCGAGATGAGCGGGAAATATCCTGTAAGCTCCTTAAATTTTGTGATGTCAGCCACGAGCACAGGCACATCGGAGGTTCGGGACAATTCGGGCTTCTCTACTATCTGGAATGGCTTCTTTGAGAGTGAGGAAAAGATATCGGCGACTGCCCTAATACTGGTGCCGACACCTGAGCCAATGTTGTAGATTTCGCCACTTAAACCAGTACCAGCAACTAAGACATAAGCTTTGACCATGTCGCGCACGTCTGTCCAGTCGCGGATCGCGCTCCCGCCGCCTAATTCGAGCTCTGGGAGTGCACTCTCTTGCTCGATAGCGACTACTTTTTTGGCTAGTTTGGGTAGAACAAAATCATCAGTTTGCCCTGGACCGCTATGGTTAAAGGGACGGACTATGACTACATCGAGTCCGTAAGAGAGATGTGCCTGTAGTGCGATCATCTCCTGGGTAATTTTGCTCACTGCGTAGGGGTTTAGTGGTCTAAAGGAGACAGTCTCGCTAGTGGGAATATTTTTTGGATCTACCGAGCCATAGACATTTGCTGAGCAGATAGCGATGGTGCGAGAGCTCTTAGAGTGTTCGCGAATTGCCTCAAAAAGATTGTAGGAGATTGCTGTATTACCCTGCAGAGTAGCTAGCGCATTTAATGTACTATTGTGGACGACTGAGAGTGCAGCTAGGTGATAAATAACATCTGGCATGGATGTTTTGACATGACTAACTGCCACTTCTTTTTGTGTTAGATCTCCGGCTAAGATGTGATCATGCGGCAAGAGATTGGTTATGTCGCTCGTTGATTTGTAGACAGAGCCGTAGATCTCATTGTTAGGATCTTTTTGGAGTTCTTTGATTAAGTAGCTACCCACAAACCCACCTGCACCAGTAATTAAGATTTTTTTTGTCATAACTTATCTACCTACGCCCAGATATTTAAAGCCATATGGCTCGACCTGGTTGGGTGCATACTGATTACGAGTATCAATAAATACTGGGTTTTGTTTCATGACTGACTCCAGTTTGGCAAAGTCGAGACCAATATAGTCATCCCACTCAACTAACAGGATCAAAACATCAGCGCCATTTGCTGCTTCGTAGGCAGTACTTGTATAGACAACACTATCTGGGAGGAGTGCTTTTGCTTCTTCTATAGCCTGTGGGTCGGTAGTGCGGACTGTAGCACCCTGACCTAGGAGCCAGGGAATAACAGCGAGCGAGGGGGCGACACGAGTGTCATTGGTGTTCTTTTTGAATGAGAGACCGAGTACAGCCACAGTTTTGTCTTTAAATGTACCTATCTCCTGGCTATACACTGCAAACTTTTTCTCGATTCTTTTTTCATTTAGATCATCGATGGTTATAAAGAGACTATTATTTTCACCCACTTTTTTGGCATATGCTGCCATTTCTTTGACATCTTTGGGGAAACACGAGCCGCCGTATCCGAGACCTGGGTACCAGTACTGAGGACCAATGCGGCGATCGGCCCCGATCCCTTTGATCACTTCTTCGATATCGGCACCATTATATTCACATAAGTCGGCGATCTGATTAATAAAGGTAATCCTAGTTGCGAGATAGTTATTGGCAGCATATTTGGTCATCTGGGCGCTCTCAGGGTTCATGACGAGGATGTTTTTGGTGAGTGGTGCATGCAGCTTGGTCAATACTTCTTTGGCAAAATCATTTTCGACGCCAATTACGACTCGGTCTGGGTGGAGAGTATCTTCGACCGCTGTCCCTTCTTTGAGGAATTCGGGGACTGAGGCCATGTGAAAAGTTTTGTCACAGATTGCACTAATTATCTCTCTAACATGCTTATTGGTGCCAGGTGGGACGGTACTCTTGACTACTACGACTGCATTATCCATGAGGTGTGGGGCAATACTTTTGGCTACACTCTCAACAAACCTAAGATCTGCCGAGCCATCTGGAGCACTCGGGGTCCCGACCATGATCATAACGACATCAGATCCGGGGACGGCTACTGAGTAGTCGGTCGTAAAGGTCAGGTTCCCGCTTTTTTGGGTCTCTATAAGTAGTTCGGACAGCCCTGGCTCAAAAAATGGAACGATCCCCTCTTTGAGTTTGGCAATTTTATTTTCGTCTATATCTAAACCAACAACCTCGTTGCCTAGCTTTGCTAGCACAGCTGTAGTGACTACACCAACAAAACCTGTCCCGATACACGTTATTTTCATACTCCGATTATGATAGCACCCGGGGCAGTTATTGGCTACGCTTGAGATAATATAGATACTATTTTGGCAAAATCTGGGTTCTTGGCGATCTTGGATACTCCCTCTGGGATACCAAACCAGCCTGCATCATGGTACTCTCTGGGATCGTAGTCAAAGACTTGATTTTTGATATGTACGAGATGCCAGACATCATAGTGGGCCATGCAGCCGGATTCTGGACGATTGATTTCTTTGACACTCAGATTCCAGGCTTCGAGCTGCGCCTTTTTTATATCAACATTTAACTCTTCTTTCATCTCTCTGATAGCCGCATCACTCGGAGTCTCCCCTGGTTCGATATGTCCACCTGGCGGGATCCAGTCATCGGCTTTGATGTGATGGCATAAATAGATTTTGTTAGTTGTTTTATTGAATGGCAGGAAGAACGAACAGTAGTGACGAGGGTTACCCTCCCCTTTGGTATGTGACTCTTGGTCAGACTTTAGCGCGCGAAACTGGGAGATAGTGCTCTGTTCAACGCGTGGGAGTGAATATATTTTTTCGATTTCGTCCCAAGCTGATTTATTCATTATTCAAAGTCTAACATACACGTTAGTTTAATTTCTCAACTCTTTGTCTTAGTTCTTCGTAGGTAGCGTGTAGTTCGATAATCTTAAAGCCGGCGTTATAAAAACGCTCTACGTCAGACTTATCTAGAAATGATGTGACGTAGACTACTTCGTCTCGCTTAATCACTTCGCAATTTACTTCTTCAAATAACACGCCTAAGACAGCCTCGCTCTCTGGCCAGATCCCGTTATTCTTTTCTTGGGCGATATCATCTACCTCGACCACTGGCCATCCCATCTCTTTAAGACGCTATGATACTGTCGATTTACCAGAATTGGTTAGACCTAATAATACTGCTTTTACCATAAATCTATTTAATGGATTATACTTGCAAATCTGCCTGATATGGGTCGAGATTCAGCAGGAGCCGAGCCAGATATACAGTAGTTAGCTGACCCGAATGGAGCGCGGTACAATCACGTCCTTTCGCTACCGCGCGGAATTAGAACGCAGTGGGGTCGACCGAACAAAGTGAAGGAGATGTATATCTGCTCTCTGATTCTTGTTTTTTGGCCACTTTTTGTTCCCTTTGTATCCACTTTTCAGATCGCAGAGGAGCTGGGGGTGAATGCGAGCTGAAAATTACTTTGTGAATTTAAAAGTGGAAAGAATCTGATCAAATACTTGATCTGCCCTACTGTAGAATGAAAAATAATACTTATCTTTTTCAAATATTCTAACTTTATATTCACCTTCTTCCACTACTCCTCCCCAATTAAGAGCAATCATTGCTTGACCGGAAAATGTATACTCATAACCATCAAATCCTAGATATTTGATAGGTTTGAGTTCACTAATTTTGGTTGTTTGAAAATGCTCTTTCTGCTGAGAGTAAATATCGTTAACCGCGGCTGACAATGTTTTTTTGTATGCGGCAGCATCTGAAACTTCAATTTGTATGAATTTCTTAAATAACTCTGCTTGAGAAGTAAGTAGTATGTCAAGCTGATCTTCATCACCTTTTCCGTCGTTAAACAGCCCACTTCTCACGTCGAAATATCCAACGAGGGCATCTTGTGGTTGTTTTATTTCATAATTATATTTGAGGTTTGTATATGTTTTCCATTCTGCCACTGGAGATGCACTGCTTAAATTTGGTTGAGGAGTTGGCAATGGCTCTCGACTAGCTAATTGTTGTTTAAGTTGATAGTTCTGAAATGCAAAATATCCAGCAACTGTTGCAAGAACTACGACTAGAATGATCAATGGCAACGGTGATTTGTTGGCATGGGCTAGTTGCATATGTGTGGGTGGTATGGGAGGAGTGGTAGCTGACTGTGTTATTGGCGATGATGGAGTTTGATTTGTGACTATTTGATTTGTTTCCATAGAATTTAGTGTATAGCTTTTGTGCGAGTAGTGCTACTCCCCTATCCCCTCTAGATTACTTTCTGTTTCAGAATGTTGCGCGCGAACATAAAGATAGTGTAGACATATATCGTACAACGTCGCCTGTATATCTGATATCAGGCGGATTTATAATGGATTATACTCGCAAATCCGCCTGATATGGGCTGAGGGGGTGCAACACCCGAAACAGATATACAGTAGTTGTACGACCCGAAGCCCACACGCTAAAATCACTCCACTCAAAGCGGGTGGGCTGAGAGTGCAACGCGGTCGACTGACTGTAAGGAAGGAGACGTATACTTGCTCCACAATTTTCGTTCGCGCGCGCCTTTATATGTACCGTGTATTCCTTTTCAGCTCAGTGTAGAGGGGTGAGAGGTGAATACACTGAGCTGAATGCTCCCAGACCACACAACTATAGACGGGTGGTGTAAAATTACTTGGTATGGCAGATTTGAGTAAGTTAAAAGACAAACAGCCGGGATATTATATGGGTGCTTGGGTTGATCGCCAAGGTCATGTTGGTGGTTGGATTGCGGATGTGTATGAAGGGCCAGAAACTGATCTCACTAAAGTGGATACTGGTTGGGTATCTCCGCCATTCATAATCATGAAATGGGACGGAACTAATGTTGAGTGTATAGAATCTCTTGATGCTCTTCAAAAGCAAATATCCTTGTTATCAGTTTAAGAAAGCACTTTAGTTAATTAAAGTCGCTGAAAACTACTCCTCATCCCCCTCTAAAAATAACCCCTAAAAAATAACTTTATATGTAATATAAAGCCGCCTACAAACATAAAAATAGTACTAAAATATTTCACCTAACGTCTCGCGTGTATGCGAGGTTGCCGACTGATAAAATTGATTATACTCGCATCAGTCGAGCAATCTGGGTGAGGACGAGCTGAGTCCGAACCGCATACACGCTAGTTAGATGACCCGACTGAT
>JACCDN010308085.1_pt1 | contig 70308 bp, 62 predicted proteins | sample 7441691 | NCBI WGS metagenome assembly JACCDN01 (sample SAMN15323439, study PRJNA562643) | freshwater metagenome | isolation source: river surface water | place: USA:Blue River Watershed | collected 2017-08-16
ACGTAGGTGATTTGCTCTGCGTATTTTTTGCCGTCGGCTCGGGGCTTAAGTTCGTCGAGCACAGCGCACAAGGTGTTCACCACCTCGAGGTTGGGCTTTTCGTTCCAGCCACCAATGTTGTAGGTCTCGCCCACTTTACCGGCTTCTAACACGCGTGTAATGGCGCGGCAGTGGTCTTGCACATACAACCAGTCGCGCACTTGTTGGCCGTCGCCATAAATGGGCAAGGGCTTGCCTGCCAAGGCATTGAGCAGCACCAATGGAATGAGCTTTTCCGGAAAGTGATACGGCCCATAGTTGTTGCTGCAATTGGTGGTCAGCACCGGCAAGCCATAGGTGTGGTGCCAAGCGCGTACCAAATGGTCACTCGCTGCTTTGCTGGCCGAGTAAGGACTGTTAGGCTCGTAGTTTTTGGTTTCGGCAAACGGTGGGTCGGTGGGCGTCAGCGTGCCATAAACCTCGTCAGTCGACACGTGCAAAAACCTGAAAGTCTGCTTTTGCGCATCGGGCAAGTTTTGCCAATAAGCACGCACACATTCCAGCAAGTTGAAAGTGCCCATCACGTTAGTTTGAATGAAGTCACCCGGCCCGTGGATTGATCGGTCTACATGGCTTTCAGCAGCAAAGTTGAGCACAGCTCGTGGTTGGTGCTTGGCGAGCAATTCGCTTACCAACTTCACGTCACCAATGTCGCCTTTCACAAACACATGCCGCTTGTCGTTTTTGAAGGCTTCTAAATTGGCTAGATTACCGGCATAGGTCAGCTTGTCTATGTTGACGATAGTTTCGTCGGACTGATCCAACCATGTGTGCACGAAATTGCTGCCAATGAAGCCGGCGCAGCCGGTGACTAGGATAGCCATGAATTTTTCTTAGTAATTAATCAAGTAAGCGACGGAATAATGGTCGCAGGATTTTTGGAGTGAATTTTTCCCTCTTTCTTCTACGCTCAAAGTTGCTTTGAACTTGAACGCAACGATATTTAATCGCCAATAGATCAACATCAAAGACTTTAGGCGTGCCACTCTTTAATCCAACGAAATAAAGATCACAAGAGTTAGTATTTGTAAGAAAAAAATGTGAGTCAAATAATTTGCCGAGTTCAAAAGCTTGTTGGAAATCAACCTCAGTTAAATTTTGATAGTAATCCCAACCGATGCTCTGCGAACCTGGGGAAACGGCAGGAGAAGTTCGAGTCGTACCGTGTTCCGGTCTTCCAGTCGTTGCGCATGTAAACACAACGATACCTCCTTGCTTTGTCATACGATACATATTCAAAAATGTATCGGCCCAATGAGGATTATGCTCAAAGCACTCACACGACAAAGTCACATCGTAAGTATTATCTGGATGGTCTAACTTATTCCCCTCACATACTATGTCAACACCAGGCCCCTCTGCAAGATCCACGCCGATATAAGTACTTTTTTCAAAAAATTGCCGTATTGATCCATTAACATCGAAAGAGCCAATCTCCAAAATCTTTCGATTTGAATAATCTTTGGTTAAGTTTTCACTTGTTGTACGAATGAAATTAAGTTGTTCTTGATGAGCCATTTTTTATCCTGCAAAGAAAAAGACATTGTATATATCAGAGTCATATATAAACACATGTCCGCATGATGAGGTTTAGGCTGCATTATTTCCAGCAACCTTACAAAGCAAAGAAATTCCTAATTGAAGAATTCAGATTAGAAACCCCCATAAGTTCAACACAAGCATTGTCACCACGCTCACAAAAATAGCCCGGTCTGGGAATACTTCTTTTAGTCAAACATCCATAACAGTCAAGCGCCGGGAAAATTGGCAGGAATTTACCTTTATCTCGCAAAGGCATGCGAGCCTCATGGTGAGCACAAGTGTAAAAAACCGCTATCGGCGCATCAGTTGTTGCTGCCACATGCGAGGGGCCCGAATCGCCACCAATAAAGCCATGGCTGCGCGAGATTAGCAAACTCAGTTGCTGCAATGTGTATCGCGCACGGTGGTCTTCGTGCTGCGCATCTTGCACAGGTGCTAGGTCTTGCGCCGCCCCCACATAAATCACCTTCACTTTCGCCGATTCCGTGATGGCCGCTGTGGCTTGTTCCCATATCGCTGAAGAAATAGTTCTATTGGGCCAATTGTGCGCAAATTGATGCACCACCACAAACGGTGCACCAATTTTCTCAACTGTTTTTTCTATCAGAAATAAATCATTTTCTGAAGGATACAGCTCTAGTTTTTTATCAAAGCTACACGCACCCAATACCACCTTGGCATAAGCATTGATTGGGTGCATGTTGGGCATACGTTCATATACACCGTTGAGGTCCACAACCACATCGTAGGTGCGCACGCCGCTTGCCAGCTGCTTAGGCGTCAAAAGTTGGTTGACGAAGGGATTGTTATCGAACACAGATCGCGCATGAGTTGCTACATCAATCAAAATATCGCCTTCATGTGCGTTATGTAAAGCATGAATTACCGGGGTCAGCATCAGAACATCGCCCATCGCACCATCTCGGATCAGCAGGTAGCGTGGCTTCATTCTCTCTTTGAGCGTATGCACATCATGGGTTTCGAAAGATTGAATTAGCTCATAAAATTTCCTGTAAATGGTCACGGAAGGACGGCCAAGCTTAATACCCGCTTTCAATCGATAGTTAGGAATCAGTACCTGCTTTAATAGCAACTTTAAAAAAGCATGATGTGATGCATTTCTAAAATAGCAAGACCACAAGTCTCTCACCAGGGCATAGAAACGCTTCTTGTCGGATCGCCAGATGACGAACAAACACTTGAGAGATACAAGTAACAGATGTAGCCAATTCGACCAACGACCCTTCATTTATACCCCGATCGCTTCAAAAAGAAATACGCCAAAAAAGCTCTGACCGCGAGTTGAATGTTGCTTCGACGCCAACCTTGATGAGTAACTCGCAGCATCAAGAGCCGCAAAGTCAACCTCATGCTTCTGGCTTTGATAAACGTCTTGATCAAATCATGCATCGCATCACTGGTTACAAGGGACTCATCCCAAGTCAACATTGCGGCCAAGACTTTTTGTTTTATGGCCAGGATTGGCTCTTGCGACTTGAGTTTGGTCACATTCAATACAAATTGTCGAAAATAGCCATTAAAAATGAGTGCTTCGGGCATTTTGTCGATGTAATGCGCAAGCTCAGAGGGTGGCATCACTAAGGGGAAGTTCGACATGCCATGAAACCCAAATGCCTCAGGGTGTGGCTTGCCAAATTCAAAAGAAAAGGTATCTGCTAACTCGGGAGACGCAAATTGAATGCGATGCGCATCCTCTAAATACGAACGATATTGGTCGCAGATGCATACATCCTCTGGATGATCAGGTGTAATGACTTTATCTTGCAACGCGCTTAACAAACTCTTTGAGCGCAAAGAAAAGCCACCATTGCCCACCCATGGGCCCGTTTTTTTGGACCACGCTGCACCGATATAGTCATATTGGAGGAATTGATCTTGCCATGCCTGCGGGCGGATCACATAGCCATCCCACTGGATAATGAGCACATGTGATGTCTTCACATACGCCTGCAATCCTTTGAGCATAAATAGTGAATACTCTTCTATGTTACGAATTACCTCACCAGTCATAACTTTTAAATTGTCAATCGTATGCGTAGGGATCACAAAGTCTGGTCGTGTAAAAAACAGAACTTCGGCAAACAGCAAGTCGACGCATGTTTTTTGAATAGCTTCAAAACCAAGCGCGGGATATTGACTGTCTACACAACACAGAGTTACATGAGGTAGGTGCAATGTCGGGGGGCGCATACGTAAGTCGGCTCAGAGCCAGGTCATAGCTTTCGATGAACGGACTGCATGCAGTGACATCCCAAAATCCTGCAGCTCACTCGCTTGCTTCACACGCAAGAATTTTCGGCGTTCATATCGAGTCAGTTTGCGCGTCAACCAACCCTGCGCCATGTACATCTTCATCAAATTCCGATTTCCCAAACTATCCCGCTCTTCCATCTTCTTCTCAAGCTTCAAAGCCTTTTGGGTGGTCATGCCATAGTGGTGCATCCAAGAACTGCCCACGGTTGCGGTTTTCAAATGGCTTTCTTTCGCACGCTGGAAAAAAATGCCATCTTCGTAGCCCAATAGCTTGGGTACAGGCATAAAATATCCAATCTCATCCCATACGTCTTCACGAATCGCCATGCAAACGGCATGCGTTGCACCCACGCGGCAGTAGCTTTGCATTTTGGCCGATGCCTCCAAAGCCCAAGCTTCTAAGTCGTAGTCCAGGGCACCCTCCACCATGGCAGGGCTTGCAATTTGCAGATTGTGTTGTTCCGCACTAGCAAGCAGATTTTTCAGCCAACCTTTGGCACACACCACGTCGTTGTTCATCACCACCGTCCACTTAGACTGAATAGCCAACGCTCCCTGGTTCCAAGCAGCCCCACAGCCCAAATTGCGGTTGTTCAAAATCACCTGTCCAAACCCTTGGGCTTGCAACCATTCGCGCGTGCCGTCGGTAGAACCATTGTCAACAGCCACGATGCGCGAAAAATCGACCTCATCGCGATCTAAACTGGCAATGAACTGCTTGGTGTACTCAAGCTGGTTGTAGCAGGCGAAAGTGATGGTGTAGTGGTTGTGCATGTGAATTCGATTGTATGGTTCAGCGCTCTAGTCTTTTTTTTTAGCTTTCTGGCATGACCCCAACTCACTGAAACACTTCACACCAATGAAGCGCACAGCAGCAAGAGAGTGAATTCGTTTTTCCAAAAGTGTTTTTTTGTTCAAACGAGGCGCCAATTAGTATTTAAGTACTAATTGGCGCCAACTTTCATTCGATCACATTAACCAGTTCAACTTTGGCTCTCTGATTGCGAACTTGCTTGCTCTTGACACCCAGCCTGGTACGAATGCTGAGCTTCTGGCAAAGTATCGAAGGTCAATGCTTCAGAGGGCTGGTCGGCACCAAGGGTCTCAGGTGACACCGTGACTTCAACCGCTTCCTGTGGTGTTGCAAGCTGAATCGTCGACGGGGACGACGCAAGCACCTCGCTTCCAGCCCCAGCAGCGCTGAGTGTCCTAGCTTCGTTTTGCGCTTGGTCTACGCCTTGTGTGACAGCGACCATGACGTCAACACAACCGTCTGACCCAGTGACGGTATTTGACTCACAAACGTCTTCCAGCATCTTGTCTCTGGCATTTAGCACCAGTAACGCATGCTCGGTCTGGCGGTTCAAGCTGTTGATGAGTTTGATCATCTCTGGCTTTGCCATCATCTGCATTTTGAATTCGGCGTAGACAAGGTTGATCACTGCCTGATACCTTCGATGGTTTTTTGCCCAGTCAAGGTGTCGTTCAAAGTCTGCATACACCTTTGCCTTGAAAGCATCCACGCAATCGATCACATTGCTTCTTTGGGTGACGCGCGCTAACACTTGCCAAAACTGTTCACCGTCTTGCTTTTGGTAGCCCATGACAAGCCAATAAGCTTCGGGGCTTGCGTCTTTTAGGACTTGAATACCTTGCTTGACACCCGCAGCCTTGAGTTCATCGAGCTGATCGAGCGCCGCGTAGATTTGCATGGCTTTTCTTTTCTCATCAGACTCACCCGTCGCAAGAAACCACCACGGAATCACTCTGGCATAACTCTCGTTACCGTGGAGCTGTCTTGCGACGGCTTTTCGGGCATCTTCTGTTTGCATGATGCCTGACATGTACTGACGCTCAACGGTGAACACACGGTTTCTTCGCACCACCGTGATTGCAAGCTCTTCCACGGCAGACAGCGCCAAAGCGTCGTATGCTTGAAAGTCTTCGATGAGCGCGCTTCGAACTGCGACATAGTTGCTCGTACTCTCACCAGCGATGAGTTGAGCCGTATAGAGGCCCGATTTAATGGCATTTTGCGCGCTGCGCTTTTTGCCGGCGGCCGTTTTCGGGCCTGTATTTGCAAGAGTCATCGACATATCGATTCCTTTAAAAAATGTATGTAAGGGTTTGCAGGGGCAGTCCCTAAAGGACCGCGCTGTGTGTTTAAAGCCCAGTGGGCTGCAATCGATACGATCGATGAGCGGCTTGCGCCAAGACAAGCAGGCAAGTGATTTGTTGAACGGGTTACTGTTCCCGTGGCAGGACAGCCGCGCTGACCTTGGTTGCCCTGACCGCTCACTTGGCTGTGGGGTCAACGTGACATGGTTGGGCGTTGGTTAAAGTCACTGGTGAGGCGGGAAAAACCACTAAAGCACGCATCGCTTGATTGATTCTTAACGCGTTACGGCATGAGTGCAAGCACTTTTTGCGGCGTACCTGCAACTTTTTGTGCAATTTTTTTTGGTGATGTCATCAAGTATGTAAAGGCAGTTTTGTCCTTTGATGTTTTGTATTTTTTGGTGTTGTTTGTTTCGACCATTAGGGCGTGTGGTTTTTGCAACACCTTGTTGCGCGCGTTTGCAATCTTCAACAGAGCAAGCTGTTTTGCGCGCTCATTTTGTTAGCCCTTGGGTTGATATCATTGGTCATGCTCAACGAAAGAATACGCGCGCTCAGACTTGCAAAAGGTCTCACCCTGCAGCAAGTGGGGGACGTTTTTGGTATTTCACGTACGTCTGTTTCCAATTGGGAGGCCGGTCATTCTCAACCTGACCCCAGAAAAATTGAGCGCCTTGCTAAATTTTTCGATACAAGTGTGCAATTTTTGCTATCGGGCGTACACACACCTGCACCTATCGAAAATGAATCCACTTTTGTGGGAATACCGTTTGTACCCTTTGTTGCGATCAAAGACTGCCATGAGTCCATTCGGGCGCTTTGTTCGCATAGTCAAACGTTTTTGCCGATGTCTTTCGGCGCATCAAGTGCGTCTACTTTTTGCACCGACTTTCCAACGTCAATTGATCCTTTGTCCGCGACACTGATACCGCCTGGTGCTTTTATTTTTTTTGACCCCGAATTAACGATAAAAAACCACGCAGTTGTATTGGCACGCAAGATCGGTATTGCCGATTTTTTTATGGCAGATCTTTCAAGCAGCGCTCTCAAGCTACGTTCACTAACTCAAAGACAAAGCTCTTCGTACACCCCGGAAGCGCAAGACGAAATACTAGGCGTCGCCAAAGGATACGTAATAAGTATCAATTTATAGCCTCAAAATGTATTTTTAAAGTTGATTGTTAATTAAATGTTGACATAACTTCCGGTTTTTCTTAGCATCGCGGTTCTTTATTTCAAAGGAGCATCGTGATGACGGACACCACCTCACCAGCATTTACAAATAAAGTCAAAGATTGGCGCCCATTCGGCCTTGGCGGCTCAGATATAGGCCCGCTGCTCGGGCTTTCCCCCTACAAAACCCCTCTACAGCTCTGGGCAGAGAAGGTCTCTTTGAACTCAAACACCGCCAAAGACGCAATTTATTTGCGCTTTGGGCACCATGTTGAACCCTTCATCGCTCAAGAGTACGAGAGACAAACAGGGCTGCGAACCGTTTCTCACGCGCCAACGATTTTTCACCCAGATCACGGCTTCATGTACGCACACGTTGACCGCTTGGTTCTGGCTGAAGATGAAAACCTCGCTGCCGAGGGTAAACGCATTTACGCCCAAACCCTGCTCGAGTGCAAAACGGCAAGCGTATTCAACCGAGACGAATGGGGCGAGCCGGGTAGCGACCAAGTACCACCCAGCTATTTGGTCCAGTGCGTTTGGTATATGGCCATCACTCAATGCAAGCGCGCTGACTTGGCCGTCTTGCTTGGCAACCAAGACTTTCGCATCTACCAAATCCACCGCGACATGGAACTCGAAAACCTGGTGCTTGACCATGCGCGACAGTTTTGGTTTGACCACGTGCTCTCAAAAGTTCCACCCTCGCCCGTAACTGAAGAGGACATTCGCACCCTGTACCCAAAAGAAGTCGCAGGCCACGTGGTCGAGGCAGATCACGAACTTCTGGCAACTTTGAAGAACTACAAAACAACGCAGGCAAAAATATCTGAGCTCTCAGATCAATGTGATGCACTACGACAGGAAATTCTCAAACGCATGGGGGAGGCTGAGCAAATTACCTTAAACAACAAAGTGTTGGCCACATGGAAGACCAGCAAACCCGCCCGTCGACTTGACACAAAAACCCTCGCTGCCGCTCACCCTGAATTGGTCGAACAGTTCATGATGCAAGGCGCCATGTCTCGACGCTTTGTCGTCAAGGAGCTCGTATGAAACGCAAAGTCACACGCGCAACCAGCAGTGGTCGCCAGCCCGATCTCATTGACCGCGCGGTTGCCCGCTCAGGCCTGACACGAGAGTCATTTGTGAAAACCCTCACGCAAACTGCGTTTGATGGCATAGCAGCCTGGACGCAGGCCGACCTTGAGCGGCTTTTGATTGCTGCTGAAACACATCAGCTCAACCCTCTAAACAGAGAAATATTTGCAATCGCATCTTCGCTTGAACCACTTCAGCCTGTCTTGCTGGTTGTTGGTGTTGATGGCTGGAGCAAGATCTTGAACGCCCAGCCCCATTTCGATGGCATGCAGTTTTTGGAAGCAAGCGAACAGGTGGACAACGTTCCAGCGTGGATTGAGTGCACCATCTATCGCAAAGACCGAACCGTTCCAGTCGCTGTGAAAGAATATTTTCAAGAAGTGCGGGGCGAGCACATGGCTTGGCTCACACACCCGAGACGTATGTTGCGCCACAAAGCCCTGACTCAATGTGCACGCCTTGCGTTTAGCTTGTCCGGCATTTATGACAGCGATGAGGCGCAGCGTGTCTTGGCTGCGAAAAGCTTAACGCCTGCTAAGCGTCAGGCTTTAAAACCCAGTAACAAAGATCTTATCAAGGCGGCGTTGATCAGGGCCTGAAGCAATCGCACGCAACATGCAGACCCCGTGGTTTTTCCCGGTACTTGCCTTGCGCTGAACAACTAGATATCATGACATTTCAATTTTTATCTTGATGCGAATATGAACAATTTAACGAAAGAAAAGTTCTCATCTCAAGCCTCACCCGAAGTATTGGCTGCAATGCGGCAACTGGCTGACCAGCAAGGCCGACAGTTTCAAGCCCTGCTTGATGAAGCGCTTAGGGAATACCTTGACCGCCAACAAAACAGCACGCCAAGGCGCCATGTGTTACGTGCGTTTGCCTCAAGTCTTGATGAGTTTGACGACCTTTACCGTGAGTTAGCAAAGTAAGCCGTGGCCACTGACTACCTCAAGACTGCGGACTTGTTAGGCATGCACGTCATCTTGATCAAAAAATATGGTGGAACACTTGGTGTTCGCGACCCGGGCGCATTGGAAGCAGCGATTTACAGACCTCAGTCTGGATATTACAAAGACCTGATTCAGGAAGCATCCGCTTTCATGGAAAGCCTTGTGATTAATCACCCCTTTCTTGATGGCAACAAGCGTATTGCGTTTGCCGCCACAGATGTGTTTTTGAGGATCAATGGCTGGCAAATCAACAGTGACCCCTTGGCGATTTACTCAGAAATCATGCTTCTATTGGAAGCTGGCAACTTCGATTTTGCTCACATTGAACCATGGCTCCGTAGCATTTCTGTTCGTCTTTGAAAAACCACCCCCCCAAGGGGTAAAGACAGATTTATCGCAACATAGATCTCATCTTAGCGACGTTGATCAAGGCCTGACACATTTGTTCAACCCGGTCACCATCGTGTTCAGGCTGCGTGCAAGCAGCACTTTAATCCGGGTCATCTCCGCCAGAGACCAGCATCGCAAAGAAAGGCTTTTATATGACCAAGCACAAAACTGATCGCAAAGCAATGCCCAAGTTTCAATCTGAAGCCAAAGAGCGTGAGTTTTGGGAGTCCAAACACAACGACATCACTGACTACGTAGAACCGACACAACTTGTTGCTGCCAGATTTAAAAACCTAAAACCATCAACGACCAGCATCTCCATACGCCTTTCTGACAGCTTGCTCGAGGGCATTCGCCAGCAGGCAAACAAACTCGACGTGCCTTACCAGTCATTGATGAAGGTATGGTTAACTGAAAAACTTCAAGAGTCAGCCAAGCGTTAAATCACCAAATACCATGGGGTTGACAGGCGTTCGCCGTTTTGTTTTAATTACTACAAGTTATCAGACGGCAAAACGCTGATCGCTTAAATCTCGCTGCCACTTGAGCACCCTGAGCCACAAAAAACTCTCGGCAACAAGCGTTGGGAGGCAAGCGACGAAAACCCTTTCAAACAAGGTGAAGGTCTCATCAGCCTTTCAAACAAAATGATTGCGCCTGGCGTGGCTCCCAAACTGCGCCGCATTCGAGTCCGTTGAGGCGGGCCGGATCCCGGTTGCGGGAGGCCAAAGGGTACAAACCCCTGAAAGCAAAGCAACACAGTAAGTCGCATCGCGCGTTTTTTCGCGCGGCTTGTTTTCGTTTGCCTTTTTAGGAGTAATAACATGGCAAAACATACAGGCCCACGCACAGCTGTGGGCAAACTTAACTCATCACGCAATGCCCTGAAAAAGGGCATTTACAGTAACGCGCTCTTACCCAATGAAGATCCTCAAGCGCTTGAAGCGCTGGCCGACGATTTGGGAAGACGCTTTGACGTTCAGGACGCTGCTGGCGAGATTCTCGTCAATCGCTTGCTTCAGACAACCTTGCAAAGTAATCGACTTCAAACTGCACAAGCCAATTTGATCCGTGCAAAGATGCATACCATGGAGGTCCGTCGTGCGTTTTGCGTCCAAGTTGGCATTGATGTGCTCGCAGCGACTGAGTTGCCGAACTGGTACTTTGAAGAAGACGATACTAAACGGCAGGCAGCTCTTGAGATGACCAACGTCTGGGCAGAGGCCAAAATTTTGCGGGAAAACTTCTCGACCGATTTGATTCTTCGAGCACGAAAAGAGTTTCCAAGCCTTTGGCGCTATTTGATGGGCCCAGATGGCAGTGCCATCCAAAAAGTCCATGCAACTCTGGGTGAACGTATTGCAACGCTTTACAAACATCCTAGCCCTTTGAGTAATTTGCAGGAACTCATCAATGAGCTCGAGAAAAAGCATCAGCATGCATTGCTCTACGCAAAAAATGCCGAGCGATACGAAGCCGTGATCAATGGTTTACGTTCAAAAGCTGTGCTTGACGTCTACTCTGATCCCAACTGGAGCAGGGCAGACGCAGCAACACACAAGCGAACGAATGAGTTGGTTGGCTCTCTTCTTGGCTTGCAGCGAGAAAACTCCAAGCTTCAACCGTTGGAGGTCATTGAATCCAGTGAAGTGACCAAAACGCTCGAAAACCAAGAGGAAGCGGCAAAGAGCTAAAAAGTACGTAGCACCATGCCCAGCTTATCAGCACGATAAGCTGGGCATGGGCGCCTACATCATTGGAACGCCTTCATCTGCTTGAGCGCGGCATCTATGCGCAACTTCAACAGCGCCTGACCCAACTCGGGCGTTGCTAACTCAGGCAGCCCAGAGTACCCCAAAGCAACTGCACTAGGGGTTGACTTTTTGACGGCACGAACAAATGCAGGATTTACCGCCATGATCTGCGCAATATCCGCCACCCCCGCATGCTCTCCTTGGACCTCTTTGGCAATGCCTTGGCTGGCCAGATACGTTGCCTCCAGTTCCTGCTGGTAATACGCCGATACGTGCCACACCTGCACATTAGCGGCCTTTAACAACTCTGTCGTGCGAGAGGCCACGCGCTCTTGAACAGGCTGGCTCAGACCATGGTCACCCAACAGGTAAATGTTCTGAAACCCCGTGTACGCCAAACTCAGCACCGTGTCGCTGAGCACACGCTCAAACGTATCGTCTCGCAAAGCCAAGGTGCCAGGAAAAAGCAAATTACCAGCAGGCCTCGTCAAGTCACCTTGTGGCACCAACTTGACCACCGGTGCTATCAAAGTGTTGCCCATCGTTGTTGCGATTTCTTGCGCAGCAAAAGCAACCACCCGGTTGTGTTTACCCAGTGCAATGTAGGGCCCATTTTGCTCAACGCCCCCTGTTGGCAAAATAACGGATTTAGCGCCCGCATCCACTCGCGCTTTGAGCTCGACCCAAGTAAGATCTTCCATCCAAACGGATGTATTTCCACCTTGGGCCCAGACAGGCGAGAAAGCCGTTAAAAAACTCACCAACAACCAGCGCATCACAGTTTTCACACACATGGCTTGATTCATCATGGACATCTCTGCATTAGACCTCAGCCAAGCTTTTGCGCAAGTCATTTACTTTTTGGTATACCAGCTTGGTATGGCATTGGCTGCGCCGCTGATGTTGCGCTCAGAGCTTTATTGGGTGTACCTTTGCACTGGGCTTGCGATTGCTTGGGTCACCTGGAAGCTTTATTTGGTCAAGCGTGCCGACCCCTCACAGGGTTTCTTCAAAACCTATTTCAGCAAAGATATCTGGTTGCACCCGTCCGCTAAAACCGATTATCGGTTCTACCTCGTCAACGCTGTGCTCATGGCTTGGATCACCAGCCAGTTTTGGTTGAACGATCGCACTCTGGGCAGTTGGCTTGATGGTATTTTCGGCGCTCAGCCAATGAGCGGCGCCATAGGTTCAACAGCAAGTGCCAATGTCGAACAAAGCGGTTGGATGGTCAAGCTTGTTTTCACGGTGCTCTTTTTCATCGCCTACGATTTCGGCCGCTTTGTTGCCCACAGCTTGTTGCACGATGTACCGTGGTTGTGGGAATTTCACAAGGTTCACCACTCGGCAGAGGTGCTCACCCCCATCACCGCGTTTCGGGTGCACCCCATCGATTTGATGGTCATGGCCTGGGTGCCAGTGTTGTTTACTGGGTTACTTACTTGGGGCACGCACCGGTGGTTCGCAAGCGACGTGGGCTTTTTCACCTTCATGGGCTTTCATGCCTTCATCTGGTTTTTCAACCTCATTGACCAGCTTCGTCACTGGCATGTGTGGGTGCACTACGGCCCCAAGCTGAACAACTGGCTCATCAGCCCTGCCCATCACCAAATGCACCACAGCGCCAACCCCCAGCATTGGGGTTGCAACCGCGGTTATGAGTTGGCCATTTGGGACAGGCTCTATGGCACGTTCATTTCACCGCAACACATACAACACCCAATAACCTTGGGCTTGGGGGACGGTACCGATGAGCAATGGCGAAGTGCAAAGGCGTTATTCCTCAAACCCTTTACATTGCTGATCAAACCCGACACCACCCAACCTCAGGTGAAAGAAGCTATACAGGGAACCACTCCCCCAACTCAATAACGTGGGTCTAACCTGTCGTCAGGCGCCACGCGGTCGTTGCCAGGGTGCGCCGGTTTAAATCGGTTGACCTCCGGGTTGAGCCACACCGTCTCGTAAAACAAGTTCACTGGGCGCGTCAACTTGGCGCCACCATCGCGTGTGAGCGGTTTCCAAGCAAAGCTGGCATATGACCGGCTAGAGCTCGTCAAGAACGCATCAAACGGAATCGCCCAGAAGATGCCTTTGTCAAACGATCCTTCGCCAAACACCTCTGCCGGCACATTGGTCTTGGTGGCGTAAGCCCCCATCACCGAACCATTCGCAAACGTCTTTGAGACCGTCAGAGTCGCACCCTTGTCGCCTGCCAAATACTGGCCAACAGCGAGCGAAGTGCTCACGCCCTCGATGGGCGTCATCCAATAGCCTGTGACGTGTCCAGTTTGCACCTGGTAGTCTCTGAAAGCAAAGTCCTGCGCAAAGTCGCGCTGCTTGACCTTGTTCACATCGACACCCAGCGCCCAGCGACTGCCTGGTTGACGATAAAGGGCCTCTGCCCCTACGCCACCAAACATCTCTTCAAAATAACCGCCGTACACACCCCAGTAGACGTTCTCGCTGGCGCGAGCGGTTTTGTTGATGGTGAGGTTGGTGAGAGTTGTGGGAGACGTCACAAAGTACTCACGCAAGTGTGTTCTCACACGCGGCATGCTGGACGAGCCACCATCTCTGAAACGGTCGTAGTTATTGACCAATCGCTGACGCACCATGCCTTTAGCCTCAAAGCCTGCTGGCAACTTGAGGCCTGTACGTAATGCCAAGCTGAATTGGTACAACACAAACCCATCTGGTCCGCCGAGCGTTTGAATGAAATCGATGCCTGGGTCAAAGTAAAAGTGTGTGGTCTTTTCCGGCAAAGTTGCTTGCCCAGTTGCAGGTTCAGGTTTGTATGTAGGCTGCTTCGGTGAAGCTGCTTCGTTGGTTCTGACAGGCTGAGTTTGAGCCGTCACCCACTCTTCTCGGTTGACTTTTTCAACCACCAACACAGAACCCACCGATTTATGCTGCACTTCCACCTCTTCAATGTTGGCGGGCGCATCGCGGTGGATGATGCTCATCGCTTTGTCTAGGCGCACAGATGGGTATGGGTTGCTTGAGCGAGCTGCCTCTACCACCAGCTTGTTGTCAGCCACATAAATTTGGTCAATCTGCCATTGGGTGTGTTTTTCAATGTCTTGAGCGGTTGAAGCCCAATTAGGCGGTTGGCTTGGCCGTTGTGTATGGGTGCGCGGCAAGGGCGGGTCGGTCACTTTGGGCACATTCAAACCGGAAAAGTCGGTGAACATGGTTAAGCCAACAGACAAGGTGTTACCGCGCTCAATACCAGCATGCATATCAAAGCCCTTCCAGCCGGTGTAAACCACACCAAGATTGATTGGACGCTTGACCTCAAATGCATTAGCCGCAGGATCGTTTTTGTAGTTATTTCCGTCGTATTCAGCCTTGAACACAAAGTCCCAAGGGCTTTGGTAGCTCACACCACCAAACAGCGCGGCAGGCCCGTGGAACCAACTTTTACCGGCAAATTTACCACCATAGCCAACATCTTTTTCACGAACTGCAAAGCCCTGTCCCATCACCTTGCTTAGTGGGTTGTTCAAATTACCGCGATTGCCAAGATAGCCCCATCCCATACCTAGTGAGTAATCCAACCTACCAAAGCGTTTGTTAGCCACCACATATTCCGAACTGAAAAGCCCCGTGCCCCCCATGTCACGCCAACCAACTGAGACCTCAGGCGACCAATCACCTTCTTTGGTTGCACGTATCTTCAGGTCAATGCTCTTGTCCTTCAAAGACTGAGAGCCACTAAACTCTGGAACATCTGAGTACAACCTGTCAAGGATGGACACATACCTAAACCCAACCTCCGCCCAAGGTGTGGGCTGAAACATCAGATTCATTTGCTCATAGGGGCGCACCCTGTGCAGGCCAAAACCAAAATAGCCCTCTTCTCTCATGCGTGCAGTTGGGGTTTGCATCAAACCAGCATTGCCCCAGTTGCTTGCCGTTGCCCTTGGTGTCAAACCTCTTCCAGTTAAGTAGAAATTCCCTATTGGCTCAACAGCAGGCATAACTTGCCGGTGAAACGGCTCAAATGTATCGAGCCTGATATTGCTCGCCACACCTTGGTAACTCAACCAAGTTGCCCAACGCTCGTTAAATGCATCGCTGAGTGCCCCGCTGGTTGACAACCATATCCAAGCACCAGGAGCTGGTTGGTCCTGAAGCTGCGTGTTCCATGTGGCAACACCCAACTTTTGCACACGAGCATCGGGCTGTACTACCCATGCCCAGGATCCAGATTTGGGAAAGCACGCTTGCACATAATCTCTTGCATGCAAACCTTCTTTGTGCAGCAATTCACAAGCCTTGCCGTCCGATGTTAAGACGCGCACAACGTTTGGTCTTTGTGGAATGTGAATCGAGTCTCCCGCGCTCAGCATCGGGTCCTTTTTGGGCGATGCCTCTAACCACTTCGCCTCAGCGGCAAATGTTCTGACACGCCCCGTCGGCTGGAACAAGTCAAGCAAGCGTTCTAGTGCTTTTGCTTCGTTAGCTTTTATTTTTTTACTTTGAACTAGCACCTTCACTTCTTCTTCAAGTGAGCTATGCAATTTCTTTTGCCTTTGTAACTCCTCAGGTGTTTGCCACATCAACCCAAGGGAATAGGCGTCTTCCTTGGGTGCATTGGTATTCAACCACTCACTCAACCGTTGCGTAATTTCTATTTGGGTAGGTATGGTTTCTTGCGCAAGCGCCAAGCTAACAATGAATGATGCCGCGACGCCTAAAAAGGTGGGTAGATATTTCTTCATTTTGAAACCACCACACCCAAAGGTCTGAGCTTGAAACACATCCTTGGCGCCAAGCATTGCTCGCTGTAGATCACCTTGTCACCGTTCAATGCAAACTTCTGTTGGTAGATCCAAGCTTTGCCTTTTTCATCTTTGCTCTTGATTTCTTCTAACACCCAAGCGGTCGCATCCGTGATGAGCGTTTTTTCTGCTGCACTTGGATTGACCTGCTGGGTCATCACATACTCTTTCAAACCGTAGCGGTAACCTGGCATAACCTCTTTGGTTTGAGACCAAACAATTGGCAGTCGATGCGCCAGGATGTCAGACCACACAGGCGTATTGGTGCCAACATGACGCACCTCTTTTGTCATGCCAAGCACCTGAACCACTCTGCCGTTAACAATCTTCACCATCTCGCCTTGACCGCTGTACCAGTGCTCAGTAACGTTGTTACCTTTCGTTTCTCGGTATCCTAGGGCCATAGAAGCTTTGAGCCCTTGCCACTCAACTTCTAAGTACTCAAAGCCTGCAGAGAAGCTAGCATTTGAACTTTTGTTTGACAAGAAATGGCCAGCCGTGTCTGTGACAGGGTTAAACCCTTGGCAACCGGCCAGAATCAAAGAGACGGCGAGCGCAAATAGCTGCCTGATGAACGTGTGCTGCATCTTGTCAAAAAAAACGCCCCTTGCGGGGCGTTTAGTTAATCAAAGCAATTCGCTGATTACTTGGTGTTGGTAGTGGTGGTGGTAGTGGTAGTTGCAGCAGGTGTGTCGTCCTTGTTGGCTGCCACGGCAGCGGCAACGGCAACGGCAGCGGCCACAGCAGCAGCAACGCCTACTGTCACACCAGCGGCAGCGGCACCTGCTGCTGCACCAGCGCCAGCGCCGCCTGCGGCTCCACCTGCACCGGCACCGCCGGAAGCGCTACCAGATTGCTGCTGAGCGAAAGCAACAGGAGACAAGGCCAAAGCGATAGACAAGAACAGAGCAGAAACTTTTTTCATGTTGATTCCCAAAAGAGAGTTAGTTGATTTTCACCAAAGCTAGCCATCGCCTTCATTGGTAATTACTTGAGCAGTATGTCAGTACCGCTTCTGACTTTAATGTATCACAATCACAAATGTTTGTCCCATGTGTTGTTAGTTTTTTTGCTAAAGCCCCAGGCAGGCCTCTTGATGAGTACTTTTTACTTGCCGTCATAATCGTGCCAGAGACATTTCAAACTGACACTTTCTATCGCCCTTCTTCCAATGCAACACGCCGCAAGCCAACGTCAGCAACTTTTTGCCCTAGCCAGTCTAGTAGCCTCAGTAATTTTTGCTTTGCTCGCCTACTTTGCTCCAAGCACAAATCACTACAGCATTGTTCGCATTCAAAGTGAGTCGCTCCTCACGAGCATCATCTCTCGCCCCTTCAGTTCGTCGCAAGCTTGCCTATCTGCGCTTCAAAAACAGCTACCGAATATCCATGCCGCCTGCCCAATCTGTGAAACTTCTGGAAGCCAGTGCACCGATCAACTTTCCGGCTCGCTGAGGCTTTTGTTTACAAAGGCTCCGCTGTCTACTTACTCTGCCACGCTGCCCAATGGTTTTGTGGTTTACGAGTCAGACAACTCCGGATTGGCACAACAGGCGTGCTTGCAAAGTGAACAGCAGTCACACCACAAAGGTTTTCTGGTTCGCTGCTTCGCCCCAAATGAACCTCGGTATGACTTAAGCAAGGCACCGCCCTCCGCCTTCACTGCTCAAGGTTTGTGGGCCAGCCTTTCAGCGATGGGGTTTGCTTTTGCCTTAATACTGTTTTTACAAATCTTTAATCTCCGCATTGCCAAACAAGCCCTAAAACTTGAACGCCGGCAGAAGCAATTATTAGTGGCCGTGTTGGACGTTGCCGCAATAGAAATAAGCCTGTATTTGGCCGCGGCTATCAAGTTGGAAAGTTTCTATGTGCCACTTGGCCAACTATCTCAGTTTGCAATTGTTGCACCTTTGCTCGCCTTACCTATATTTTGGAAATTTGGCCTATACAACGCCGTCGTGCGCTACCTCGGTCTTCATGCAATGTTGGCGGTGGTAAAGGCTGTAGTGTTATACGCATTGTTACTTGTAATATGGATTGCTTGGGCTGAAATTCCTACCTTTTCGAAAACCTTTGTTTTTGTGCATGGCTTACTTACTCTGATTGCAATTGGCGCCTCACGCGTCATAGCAAGAAGGTGGCTGTCGAATGCGCTAAACCATAATGTTTTTGAACGTCCTCGTAAGCGTGCGGTTATCTATGGCGCGGGCTCAGCTGGCGTGCAATTGGCTTTGGCTTTGTCACAAAGTCGTGAAATCTTGCCGGTTGCGTTTGTGGATGACGACAGTAAATTACGCCACAAACAAATTGCCGGTTTGACTGTATATGCTCGTCATGAATTGGACGAATTGGTCAATACTCTTAGAGCTTCGGAGGTATTGCTGGCCTTGCCATCTAGCTCGCGATTTCAACGAAAAAGCATCATCTCAGAGTTAGAGCACCTTCCAGTGCAGGTGCGCACTTTGCCAGGGGTTGCTCATCTGGCAGAGGGCAAAGTCAAAACATCTGATTTGCGCGATGTAGACATTGAAGACCTGCTAGGCCGTGACTCAGTTCCACCCAAAATCGAACTGCTAGAGGCCAACATCAAGAACAAAGCTGTCATGGTGACTGGCGCTGGAGGCTCTATCGGTTCTGAGTTGTGCCGTCAGATTTTGGCTCACCAACCAAAGTTGCTAGTTCTTTACGAGCTCAACGAATTTGCGCTGTACAACATTGAGCAAGAATTGCTAGCTGTGGCACCTTCTGTCAGCAAAGTGGTTACACCCATTTTGGGTTCAGTCACCGACGCTACAAAACTGGACTTGGTGTTGAAACGTTTTAAAATTCAAACCGTGTTTCATGCAGCCGCTTATAAGCATGTTCCCTTGGTAGAAAAAAACCCCTGTGCAGGGGCCTTCAACAATATTTTGGGTACCTGGCACACTGCAACTGCAGCTCAACACAACGGTGTCGAAACCTTTGTGCTGATATCCACCGACAAAGCCGTACGGCCTACTAACACTATGGGCACCACAAAGCGCGTGGCTGAGCTTGTATTGCAGGCACTAGACCAAGTTACCACCAACCGCACCCGATTTGTGATGGTGCGTTTTGGTAATGTGCTGGGTTCTTCAGGCTCTGTAGTACCGGTCTTTAAAGAGCAGATCAAAAACGGCGGTCCAGTTACGGTGACAGACCCACGGATCATTCGCTACTTCATGACCATACCCGAGGCAGCGCAGCTTGTCATTCAAGCAGGCGCAATGGGAAAAGGTGGCGATGTATTTGTGTTGGATATGGGCGAGCCAGTAAAGATACTGGACATGGCTCGCAAAATGATTCACCTCAGTGGCTTGTCTGTTCGCGACGAAGCCAACTCCTCTGGTGACATTGAAATTGCTTTTTCAGGGCTGCGCCCTGGCGAGAAGCTTTATGAGGAGTTGTTAATTGGGGACAACGTCACACCCACAGATCACCCAAGAATATTGCGGGCTAACGAATATAAGTTTTCTTTTGATACTATCGAAAAGCTTTGCCGTGATACTGAAAGAGTTTGCCGTGACAACGACAGTGATGCTCTTCGTACTTTGCTTGAGGGCACTGTTGGAGAGTTTGCGCCTCAGTGCGGGAATGAAGATTTGCTAAGGAGATAAATCCCCTTATCGAGATACAGTTCTCCCACCCAACTCGCCCGCCCATGAGCAGATTGCGCCTAATAATTAGCTTCGTTTTGTAAAAATCAAAACTCTTTACCCCGGCAACTGTTCGAACCCCTTTCCTTTGACAAGCTGACTGATAGCACGCTTTTAATAGCGAAGCTCAGACAGCTGGCTGTCCTTACCCGCGCGGATCGGTAATCACCCCGTTTTCCAATGGCTGTAGAAGTAGAGTGGTTACGCAGCCATGGCCAGTCGCTGCTTTGGTGTAATGCCGCCCAGGGCCATATTGGGGCGGTCATGGTTGTGAGACCACATCCACTTCGTTGCAAAGTCTTGCATCTCTGCTGAGTCAGACCAATAGTACTGCGACAGCTATTCATAGCACACCGTCTTATTAAACCCTTCAACATAAGCGTTTTGTTGCGGGTTCCCAGGCTGAATGTATTCAAGTCTGATCCCTATCTCCCGCGCCCACGTTTGTATTGCCGCACTTATGTATTCCGGCCCGTTGTGACACCGAATCACCGCAGGCTTACCGCGCTAGGAAATGATTTGCTTGAGCTCACAAATCACACGTTCTGACAGGAACGAGAAGTCAACCTCCATACCAATGGCCTCACGGTTGAAGTCATCAATCACATTGAGCAATCTGAACGTTCGACTATCTTCCAGCTGGTCGTGCATGAAATCCATCGACCACACTTGGTTGATGCCTTGCGGCACCGTCAAAGTCTGAGGCTTCTCGCGTATCAGCCGCTTACGAGGCTTGATCCGCAAATTGAGCTCCAGCTTCTTATAAATACGGTACACACGCTTGTGGTTCCATTTGAAGACCTTGACGTTACGCAAATACAAGAAGCAAAGCCCAAAGCCCCAGTAACGATGGTTATCCGCCAACCGAATTAGCCTATTGGCCACTTCGTCGTTTTCAGCATCGAGCTTACGCTCATAGCGGTAGCAAGATTCGCCGATGCGAAGCGCTTCACAGGCAAACCGAATGCATGCGTCTCGCTCTGTGAACGCCTTCTTGGTCATCTCCCTACTGTGAGATAGCCTCACCACTTTTTTTCGAGCGCCTCCGACACAATCTCAGCCTTGAGCTTTTCCTCAAGGTACATCTTCTTAAAGCGGCGGTTTTCCTCTTCGAGCTCTTTCATGCGCAACATCATTGAGACATCCATGCCACCGTACTTAGTCCGCCATTTGTAAAACGTCGCGGTGCTAATGCCCAACTCACGGCAAATGTCTGGAACAGCCAAGCCAGCTTCAACGCGTTTGACCGCGTCCACGATCTGGCTGTCACTGAATTTCGATCTCTTCATGTAGAACCTCTTCTATTGGAAAAAATTCTACTTCTCACTCCTTTGGTTCTAAGGGACGATTACCTACCTAGCCCGATTACATCTCGACGGATAATTTCCTCCGTAAGAGCTTTTCGCCCCTGCGCATTCAAATGAGCATGATCACGGAAATTTGCATCTGGCAGGCTATCACGTAGGTCTAAGATCGGAATATCTCTATCCACTGCCTGGACGATGTTGATAAGCGTCTCAGCGGCCCGCAAAGGCACCCGCATACGAAACTCTTCAGACTCTGGCATTAAAACAACGACCAGATGCTGGGTCTTGTCACGAATGTCTTTGACGAAAAGCCTCAATAACTGTGCCTCAGCGGTTTGCACACCGAAACTACTGGTATCGAACCAACCCGCCAGAGCCCACTCGCGCAACTGTGTCTGCAAGAACTCCGGCGGCGCCCGCTGATCCTGATAGGCGCTTCGTACGGCCCAAGGGTAGTCGCCTTTAATCGACGAAATATTGGCCCAATAGTGCAGTCTTGCACGCCATCCCAACATTAACTGAAGAAGTTCAGAATGGATCGCCCGTCGATTGTTCATCACCCATGACTGCTGCGCCACCCACACTCGGAGCTGCTGAAATACAGTTTGAGTCGAGACCTCATCTTCAATGCCTCGGATGATAGGCGTCCTCTGGGGCGAAGTTCGAAGCTGACGTCCAGCCAACCAACAAGGATGTACAGCCATGATCACCACATCGGGCTGTAACCGGCTGTTTAGTAAAGGCTCCGAGTAAGTCTGCATCTCGGAAAAGCTACCACCGGATGAACCGATATTGAGCAAGCGCACGCCGCCCTTTGTATCTTTGTTAAATCGGATTGGATCAATGCCCTCACGCGCGGTGGATAAACCCGTCACCACCACCAGCCTAGCATGTTCTGATCCAGCGACTCCTAAATGCTTTTCCACAGTCGCCACACGATCAGCTATTGCATGCAGTGTGTGTGCATCAGTTAATTCAGATTGAAGGAATTTAGCTGGTGTGTGGCCCCAAACCATCCCCAATCCAACATTGAGCAAACCAAACACCAGGATAATTGGCATCAAAGCCACCATGATTTGACCTACGCTATGTCTAATGGTGGTTTCTTGCTGCGTCATTAATCAATAACCTCAGAATCCTTGGTAGTAGAACTGAATTCCAGGGCTAGCCATCCAAATCGACGCGACAACTTGTACCACGATCCAGACGATACGAAGCATATAAAACCAAAAGGTTAGAAGCGTTCTAAACATCTATGAATCAATCCAGAGACGCCATTGCAGGATGTACAAGAAAGGCAAGGGACAGCGCCACAAACTCAAAGGTCAGTAAGGTCGCGACACTCCGGACGACCGGCCGTTTACTGAAAGCTGCCGCGCCCTTGCGACCCAACAGCGTCACCAGCCACTCTCGGTACAGGTTGCAGAAAATCAAGGCCAGGGCATGGCCACTTCCCCAAAGCACAAAACGCCAGGAAATTCCATGCCACAACCCGCACAGTAGAAAGGATACGCCGAAGGCTAGGCTGGATACGAGAAGAGCATGCTTGCCATTGGTCCGTCGCATTCCTGCCAGCTGGATCGGAATGAAGAGGTTGCGACGGATGAATTGGGACAAGGACATGTGCCAACGCTCCCAGAACACCACAATATTGCGCGCAGTCAGCGGCCGATTGAAATTCTCGGGTGTGGCTACCCCTAACAGCCGGCCAATGCCGACTGCGATATCGGAGTAAGCACTGAAGTCTAAGTAAATATAGAGGTAGTACATCTGGACTTCCAGCCAGAAGTAAGCGCCACCAGCCTCGAAATCGTTCAGGAACACTGTTCCGATAAGACCATTGGCCAACACAAATTTCTTGAACAATCCGCGCGCGATCCGCTCGAACGCCTCCAGCGCTTCTCTCGGACTCAAGGAGACGAGGGGCCAGCGCTGGCGTTTGAAATCGGCAAAGGACAACACGGGGCCCGCCGCAAGCATATGAAACGGAATCAGGTAGTTAATGGTGTCCACTAGGGCCAAGTCTTGCGTCAGGCCGTCAAAGCTGGCCCGAAGATACTCGATACAGCGAAGAAAGATATAGGACATGCCGATAGCAACCAAGGTTGCGCGCATATTGCTGTAAACCCCGGGATCAGCGGCCTTCAGCTTGTGAACAAGAAACGTGATCAGCAGCCCCAAAGCCACGGCAGCAATGCCTGCGTTTCGCCCCTTAGAAGAATTAAGCCGGCAGGCACCGTGAAACACCATCAAGGACAACAGCAACGCCGAGCACGCGACCCACCCGACCAGGATGAGACAGAAACCCAGATTGAGCAAGGCCAAAGCCAAACTCGCCTGGGACCGCCCAGCGAGCAGCGATAACATTGTTACAGCCAACGCGATAAATGCCCAGAACCAGGGTCCGGCCACGTCATTGAATGCAAGGCCCACCACCGAAGTCAGTCCTTTTCTATCACCTTACTGGGCAGGCGGTCTGGAGCTGGCAGTTTCAACTCGAAACATCTGCCAGCTCGATCATCCGTCTCGATAGGTGCAAAACCCATCTGCTCGAAGAAGGAAGCGACCAAATGGTTCTTCCGCGTAGGCAAATAGCGGCCGATGACTTGGCGATAGCCCGCCGCGTGGGCTCGGTCGAGCAATACCTGAAGGAGATGCGCCTCCACCGTTCTCCCGATTACACGACAACTCATAAGAAAGCTGTCTATCTCCATTGTCGACGCGCCCGTATACGGGACCTTCACACCCAGCGCTACAGCCACCAGCCCATGGTCCGCCAAACGGTCCACCAGACGGAGGCTCAGCCCGATGGTGCCGGGTCGTGACAAAAGTTCGCGCAGCTCCTCTAAAGTGTGCCTTCGGGTGGTAAGGTTGAACTGGTTAGTTTTCCCCAGTAACTGGACGACTCGCTGAATATCCTTCGTGTCAATCAGCCGTACCGTGGCTAGCATGTCCAGCGACGCCAAATAGTCATCCAGCCCTTCAGCGTCTTTTCTCGCAGCCCGATGCTCCGCCTCAGCCTGATACAGATGCGAGCGTTTTCGATCCTCGTCGGTCAGTGCACAGGACTCAAACCAAAGCCCCTCTTGCAGCGCCCTCACATAATCAGATGGGTCTTCGGGCACATCAACAACGGCTACATCGGGCATCGCTTGCCGAACCATCTCGCGCTCGAATGGGCTATCATCAAAAAAGACAAAGCTGTCAAGCCCTAGGCGCAGAGTCTCCGCAATTTCCCGCAACCCAGTAGTTTTAGGCTCCCAATTGGCCACGAAATGCGCAAAGTCTTCGAACTTCAACACCATGTCGGGGTTCTGCCTGAAGCACTCGCGAGCGTCCTCGGCGTTGTTCTTGGAACAGACGGCCAGCAACACCCCTCTGCGCGTAAGCGCCTTGACATGGCGCTGAAACTGCCGAAATGCCTCGCCACGCGGACTGTCGCCCAACTCAACGCCTAAGGGCCCGGTCTCTCCCACGACCCCACCCCATATCGTGTTATCCAGGTCTAGCACCAGCACCTTGCGCGGCCCACTGATCAGCGCTCGCAGACCGGCAATGACATGCTCACAGAGATTCATCAGACCTGATTCCGAAAACGGTTGCTTCGTCCAATACATACGGCGCAGGTCGTAGAATCGACTACGGCCTAGCGTGCCAGAGATCTCCTCCAAGGGTACAAAATGGGACCCAGCAGGCATGGCCGCGCGCAATTGAGCGTTCAGTCTGCGGAACAGGTCGATATCCCCGCCAGGTGAAGCGCTCAAGTGATAGCCCAATGCCCCTGGGAAGATCCAGTCATACCCAATGTGGATGAGGCGTTTTATGCCTTTCTGCGACACCAAACGCCATACCCGTTTCCAGAAATCCAGTACCTCAGCGGCCAATACGTCCGGAGCTCGCTCCTGCCTATCCAACAGGTATTGACTCCAAGGAAGCAAGACCAAGACATCGGGCGGCGAAGTAGTAGACATGGCCTCCAATACCTGCATCACGTTGTCAAAAGGCCCCTCATCTACCAAACAGGGTATCTGTTGGCGCCAGGCGCTAGAAGACAGCCCTTGAGCAAACCAACTTGTCGTGCATTGACCTAGGACCAGAATGCGCAATGGATTCTGCTGTGTTTCTGATGATCGCAGCAGGCGATTTACATGCCGCCCAACCACCGACCATTGATCGGCACCAACCTGACCTTTTCTCAGGGCATCGCCCAGTAGTGACAGCGCCGCCCCCTGATCCCCAACGCGCTCAAGACGACGTGCCTCTGCAGTGAACGACTCTTTTTTCACTAGATCACCAGTGTTCGTGCGACTTCTTCTGCAAGATCAATGCCATGGATCGGGGCATATAGCGCGCCTTGTGCAGCTGCCGCGCAGGCGCGACCGAGCGCGTGTCCAGTACCCGGAATCCTGCCTGCTCAGCTAGCAAAACCAACTCGGACTCAGACTTGAACTCGTAAATATGATCCACTTGTGCCGCGGTCAACGCTCCCGTGAAGAACGCGAGACCACCGGACTGCAGAACATGCTCCATGGAGCGCAACAGGCCTTCAGGCGACTCCAAATGTTCAACCAGAAAGCAGCAAATACATGCGTTAGCCTGCGGTGATGGCTTATTAACCAGATCCATGGCGTTGGCCTGCGTATAGTGTGCCCGCTGCGCCATTCCCGCCGCATGGGCCAAGGAGCCTGCGATAGCAATTGAGGTAGCGCTGACATCAAAGCCTGTCAGACGAGTTTCGTTGATCTGGTGCAGCGCCCACAGTCCCCAGCCTCCATGGCCCGATGCAATTTCAATCAGACGGTCATTTGCCTTCAAGCGGGTCAGGAAACGCTGCTCGAAGAAAAGCATCAGATCAAGATGATGAATCCAGAGAAAGTTAGAGAGATAGACCCCCCACAGATAATCCGTCATCGTCTCCGAGTCGTCGTAAACCGAACGCCTACATTCTTCGAAGCTCTTGTTATCGTAAGAGCCGGCCAGTTCATAACGCCCCTGGGCCAGATTGACGTCGCTGCAAAACCTAGCGAACGCATCAACGGCACTGGCAAGACCCGCCTCCCCGCGAGCGGCCACACACCATTCAAGATAGGTTCCGCAGATGCGATCAAATGCTTCCCTGTTCAGGTTACGAGACTCTTGAATACCGTATATGGATCGGGGGTGTCGATGCCTGACGTCTTCATACAACTTTTCGATGAGGTTGAAGCTCAATCAATTCCCCTGTTGTCGACGACTCAGTATGTCCAACAAGTCACCTACGCTCGTTAGGTCTGCCACCTCCGCACTGGACAATCGAACTCCAAAATAGCTTTCAACACGAAGGATTAACGTTACGTGTTGAAGCGAATCCCAAGCTTCTACGTCGGCAGCGGTAGTCTCCCTGCTAATCACCAACTCATCGTCTTCGAATACATCGCAAAAAATCGTATTTAACTCAGCAATAATATTCTTAATAGATTTATTTTCCATCAAGCAGTCGCCTCACTAAAAACTTTACTGATTACTTGACACGTCTTTTTAATCTCCATTTCAGTAAGCGTCGGATGAACAAGAAACATTAATGAAGATTCGCCTAATTCCTTGGCAACAGGCAAACGAATTCGTGGGCGCCAACCAGTGTTGTCAAAGGCTTTTTCCAGATAAACTTCTGAGCATGACCCATGGTAACATGGCACGTCTTGTAAATTTATTGCCTCGATTATTCGATTTCTATTCCAGCCTGACGCCAAATGCTCTGGTCGTACATAGGCGTAGAACTTGTACTGCGCATGAGCACAGTAATCCCCACCATTTCGGCAGGTACTCTTTGATCGACAACTGATGCCGCATCGGAAGTCAGGCACATATACAGCACCGCCGTCACCGGCGAAAGGTAAAAGTGCAGTACGTAAAGCATCCGCATGCTGGTTACGTACTCGGGTCCAGTCAATCATACGCGTCAACTGAATGCGACCAATAACAGCTTGCATTTCGAGCATCCGCCAATTGGTCCCGAAGCTCTCGTGTAGCCAGCGAAAGCCTGGGGGATGCTGGCGCTCGTACACCGCTTCGTAGCTTTTGCCGTGGTCCTTAAAAGACCACATAGCGCGCCACAGAGCTTCATCATTAGTTGTGACCATGCCGCCTTCACCACCGGTGGTCATTATTTTGTCTTGGCAAAAACTCCAAGCCCCAACATGACCAATGCTGCCCACAGACCTTCCTTTGTAGCGAGCTCCATGCGCCTGGGCACAATCTTCAATTATCTTTAAGTCATGCTCCACGGCAAGTGCCATTATGGGATCCATATCGCATGGCCAGCCAGCGAGATGCACGCAAATCACAGCTTTAGTACGAGATGACAAAACAGCAGCTATTGTTCGGGCAGAGATATTTCCCGAGTCAGCCTCAACATCAGCAAACACCGGTACTGCTCCCGCATTGACAACACAGGAGATTGACGCAATAAACGTGCGCGGCGTCACAACCACTTCATCGCCAGGCCCCACACCCAAAGCCTTTAAGGCCAGATCCAGCGCTAACGTACCATTGGTCAGAGCCACGGCATATGCAACACCCGACCATGCTGCGAACTCTCTCTCAAATTCACGAGTCTCGATGCCTGTCCAATAGTTCACCTTGTTGGAAACTACTACTTGCCGTACAGCTTCAGCCTCTTCTGAGGAGAAACTTGGCCAGGGGGAAAAGAGAGTATTTAACATCTTGTTTCTTCAGTTGTTGATCAAAGCCCTCGCCGGATTGCCCACCACTGTTTCACCCGGTAGCACACTCTTGGTCACCACCGCACCCATGCCGACCACCGCGCCACGGCCAATGACCAAAGGTGCGCCGGGTAGGCCCTGTTTGATGATGGCACCAGCGCCAATGTAGACATGGTCTTCAATGTGCACATTGCCGTTACACTTAACACCAGGGGCAAAAGTCACAAAGTCGCCCACCACGCAATCGTGCTCAACATAGCTGTAAATGTTGGCATGGAAATGCTGGCCAATGCGGATATTGCTGGTCAGCGTTACAAAGGGACACAATATCGCGCCCTCGCCAAGTTGCACATCGTCAAGCTGGACCACAGTTGCCGCCCGCGCCTCAAAAAAACTCACCCCATCCGCCGCGCAACGCTGAACTAGCTGCTCGCGCACGCGGCTGTTGGCAATGGCTACATTCATGTGGCGTGAGCTAGCGGGCTCGCTCAGCCATTGCGCATAAGTCAGCACCCGCTGATCGTTGACCACGGGCGCCGGCGGTTGGTCGTCCACAAACACCAAATCGGCATCGCCCGCGACCAAACAGGCCTGCAGTTGCTGGCGCACCGAAGGCAACACGCCTCGGCCACAACCGCTGGCACCAAAAATGGCAAAACGCTTCAAGCTTTGTCGCCTTCAAACTTGGGCATCGTCGCCTCACCCGCTGCGCTGATGCCATCGCGCGCCAGCACCTTTCGCACAGTCAGCCATAAAATGCGTAAATCCAGGCACAAGCAGCGGTGATCCACATACCAAACGTCTAGCGCAAACTTATCGGCCCAGCTGATCGCGTTGCGGCCATTGACCTGCGCCCAACCCGTGATTCCCGGGCGCACCTCGTGGCGGCGAGCTTGGTCAGGGCTATAAAGCGGCAGATAATCAGCAATCAGTGGCCTTGGGCCAACCAAGCTAAGTTGCCCAAGCAACACGTTAAAGAGACTTGGCAGTTCGTCGAGACTAGTTCGTCGCAGAAACAAACCCAGCTTAGTCAGGCGCTGCGAATCAGGCAACAAAAACCCATTTTCATCTCGCGCATCGGACATAGTACGAAATTTGAAAATCCTAAACACTTCACCTCTAAATCCACCTCTGGATTGTAGAAAAAAAATGGGGCGCCCAATTTTCATGCCCACTACAACAGCGACCAGCCCAATTAATGGCGCCCAAAAAGGCACAGTGATGATGGTGATTGAAATATCAAATACTCTTTTTAGCATGAAACTGCTGCCATAACACACTCTTCAAGGTGCAAAATAGAAGAACAGGAAACTACAATACCGTCTACCACCGGTAAAGTTGAAGAAAATTTAATTAATTTTGAGGCCCCAAGATCTAAAAATGCATCACCAGCTTTGAATGGGCGTATCACCAATATACCTTTCTCAGTAACCGAAGCACGCGCCAAGAGAGGATCATACTCATTCTCGAGTGGATTACGATAAATGGTCAGACCATCTATTGTTGGATGATACAAGGCTTGTTTGGCAAATTCAAGCGTGTAGGGGAAGCAACGAAATCCCTTAATGAGTCCCTGACGCTTTGCAAGTTCAACTGCGTCTAAGATCCGATCGGCCGCATCATGAAAACCGCGCAGCCTCCCGCCTTCATCGTCCAGATGCCCGCGCCACATCCACTGAACGCAGTCTAGCTGATCTGTTTGTAGCGCTTCACGATAAGCATCTATACGCTTGAAAAGCTTTTTGGGTTCGAAATCTGTCTCCCCAAAATGGGGCTCAGCCAGTTTCACAGTAAATCGAAAATCAAACTGAGTTGAACTTCGGCGAACCTCTTCCAAAACACGTATGAAGAAAGGGAAAGATTCATATTCGTCTGAGCAATGAATTCTTAATACGCCTAAGTCTTGGGCATGTAATAGCAGTCTAGCCCAATCCTTCTGCACCAGTCGTTCAGGACTCATTCGCATGGTCCCAAAGACAATCTTTGATATAGATGTCATTTATGTGTTGTTATCAAGAATATGCCCCAACATCGAAAGCACACTTCCAAATGAAACGCTCTGACGTTTGTGTAGCTTTGAAGCCGTTACGTCCGTGGAGAAGCTCGTCATCTTTCCACAGAACAGCGTCCCCAGGGCCAAGCTTTACTGGGAGAGTCCGCCGTTTAACTTCGGCTGATGAACCGAGAAATTCATGAAATTTATCTGCAACATCTCGCGCTAATGGACTTGCATCCTTTGCAACGCAGTAATAGTTCCAATATATGCGAGCTGCTTTCCCCTCACCTTCTAGGATTCTGCTAATCCTACTGTCACCCGAGCGTGAATGAGGGACCACCACAGTTCGCAGTTGATGCAACAACTCAGGATTTTCAGATTCCAAGATATTTACAAGGTCTGGCAGATCTAAAAAAGTCGTTTCACCACCAATGCCTGCATTTACAACGCAGGCCAGCAAAGTCGAATTCGGGTAGCACGGAATATAGGATCCGTCTGTATGCAACGGCTGCGCATTTGAAGAATGACGGTACGCATCCGGAAATTTTGGGTCGTATCGTACCTCCATCCATATTTGTCCATTCCGTTGATTGTTACGATCACCAACGGCCACATCTTCAGCGAAAGATCGAGGAGTACCCAAACTAGGGAAAAACGATTCATAATGAGACTGCACGTTTTCTATATGTTTTTCTGCCCTCAATACGAACACCTTAGCAGCGAGATCGTTTCGCCAGGCTGATACCAAGTTTTCGCAGGCCTCCTGACCATTTTCTAGATCAAATTTGCATTCCCAAAGCATCTAAATTCCTTTCAAAGTTAAATTATTTTCGGCCAGTGAAAATTGCGGCCCACCTCCCAAGCCAGTGCTGGTAACGTCAAGGCAAGCATATGCAACATAAGCGAAGAGGCAATAAGGATAAGTATCCGTTTTATGTTGCAGGCCTTTACATATCAAGTCGATACTTCAGACACAAGCATGATGGACAAATAATCTCCTGCTAACTTCGAGTATTGCCTGTGAGCAAGCAACCAGTTTTTCCCTCGCTCACCCATCACAACCCGTTCCTCCAGTGGCATTTGAGCGTAGCGTTCAACCTCTTGCTGCAGTGCCGTCACATCACCAGCAGGAACGTAACTTCCGCAATCGGCTTCGTTAATCATAGACGGAAAACCGCTGTATGAGGCTACTATAGGCTTTGCTGCCATCATGTAATCAATGACCTTGTTCAACGATTGTCCGTAGCGCCACACTTTAGAAAGGTGGACAGAAAAATACAGCAAGTCACACTGAAACAGAATTGTTTGCACCATTTTCTTTTCAACACGTGGCGCAAAGGTCAAATTAGTCAAATGCGCATATTGATTTCGATAAGTCTCACGTAAATCACCGTCGCCAACGACTATAAAGTGAATGTGTGATTTTTCAATCATGGCTTGAGCGCATTCGAAAAAAGTATCAAGCGCATTGGAAATACCGATTGAGCCCACATGCGCCACAATGAACTTATCCTTCGGAAAATTTATTTCTTGATAGCCCTCAGGCAAAGCTGCTGGCACGGCGTACAAGTACGCATCTACACCCATCGGAATGAAATAGGTTGGTCGCGGGTAGCCCAACACATTCTGCACGTGCTCGCCCAAGTTGGGCATTGTGCCAACAATTGCATCAGCATACTTATATCCCAAACGCTCAACAACACTTAAACCCCAAACAAAAGGGTTAGATGGCTTAAAACCCCCTTCTTCGGTAATTGTCAGAGGCCAGATATCCCGTATCTCAAAAATCAAGCGGCAGCCAAATCGAGTTTTCCACCAAAACCCATTCAAAATAGTCAGCAAGGATAGGCTGGAGACCACCACCACATGCGGCTTGGGCAAACTCTTTTTCGGAAGCCACAACAGGCGCCACTCAAAATGCAACCAACTTAGAACCCGTCGTATGGACTTGGCCACAGTATATTTGAACGTGCGCACCCACCAAAGCTGAATATCATCTACTTCTTGCAATAAATAACCATCCTCCAACTTGGGTGGCGAACCCAAGTGGTTGGAGTCGGATGTGATGATCACCACTTTGTGCCCCATTTGGGCCAACTCTTTCATGAGCAAATACCCACGCCCACCAGCCGTGCCGCTATTGGGTGTAGCAACGTATTTCGACACATACCAAATACATATATTCATGCGCCGCTTAGACCTTTCAAAGCGAAGTAATTGGGTTGATTACTGGAATTACCTTCTAGTAATCGATCATCTAGTCTAGTCGGCTGCAGCAGAAGCCGGTGGGTCAATACACAACTCCCGTGTGTTGCGATCAATGACAATTGCAATAGTGGCCGAGTTGCACCGTCCACACCGTACTTTGCACATGTAATTGATAGATTATGAATGTGGTGAAAACTCAACTAAAGAAATCACGCGCATTAATCGATCGCGCCCCAAAACGGCGCGCGCAACCTAGCAGTCGGCGATATAGTCCCTGCGTCTCAGGATACTCAGGATTATGAAATTGGCCGGGATGGACAAGAAGCGATATCGCCCCGCCAACCGAAGCAATGTGACGCAGATGACGTTCGAACACCCCAACTGGATCGGACGGATATTGCTCTAACAGTGCTCCTTCCATAAAGACCATGGGCATTTCGACCAACGGCAACGCCAAGCCGTTCTTCACATCATAAGGCTTGTACGGCCCCGCGATACCTGCGCGGTAACCTATGCGGTCATAGTAGCCAAGAGACTCGTCGACCAGGATACGCATGTCTGCATAGAAGCGCCATGAGCGCTCCGGGTCAAAACGTAGATAATGTGCCCGGCCTGCCGAGACACCCTTGCCTAACAATACCTCCAGGGAGATGCGTTGGGCTACAAAGGCCTGCGGATCGAGGTGTGTGTCATGGTTGTAGTGCATCCCCAGTTCCCAGCCGGAAGGCGTCGCAGCGGCAACGGCGGGGATCAGTCCTGATCCGCTACGCGCCCCGAACCGGCCACCAGTTCCATTCAGAAAATATAGCGAGGATGTAAAGCCGAGCATACGCTCGATCGCAATCATACCGATTATATTGTCAAAGAAGTAACGGCGGGGCAAGACGGCATTAGTCAGCGCCAGCCAAGCATTGCTCACCTTCGGAAACGCACGGCCGCGCGGAAACACCGCGCGCGACAGGCGCACTATCTGCGTCCAAAAATCGTTGCCTCTTAGCTGATCAAGATCGTGCGAAAGGACCAACACTGGCGGACCAATCAGTCCCGGCGCAAGCAAAGCATCCGGCGCACCGGTTCTACGCACACCCACACAGGCTGCCACCAGAGCAGCTACCGAGTCGTTGAAGACAGGGGCCTCCAGTAAGCCTGGCTTTGCCCTTGGACTCATCTTACCCATAAAACGGTCATGCGCGTCCCGGTGAGGACACGATGTTTCTTCCTTTAGTGTTAGTAGGTCGAACAAGGTGCGCGCTAGATTCCAAGCCGGCATGACAGCACCATTGGCATGGATATACCAAAGGGGCGCTAAAGGGTTCTGCAGTTGCCATTCGGAGGAGGGTGGCGGCAGCCTGTTCCACAGAGTGAGCCGAGTGGGACCAAAAGGCACATTCCAGACATCCACAGGCGCAGGGCTTGGGGATACATCCGTGGGAATAAACAGGGCGCGCTCTTGTGGATGGGCAGCCTCGGCCCACAAACACCAGCGCAGCGGGATGGCCTCCAGGGCCATTGATGCCTCATCCGTGAAGAAGCGACGGACATGCGATCGCACCGTTTCTTCGAGATAGATGATTTCGGCCGCCTGCATCAGCCGACCTCACCCTGTGTGTAGGCGCGGGTCACAAACCAGTCGTTCCAGACCATAAGCGATGCCGCGGGATCTAGGTCCGGTGCTAGATAAAGTACGACAGGCTCGCCGCGTCGCAGCAGATAAAAGCCCAGTCTCCGCGCGACCTTCGAAATCAACTGATCAAACGGATGTGCGTTGAGCCGCCAGCTTCGGATTGCGAGAGCACCTGCTGCCCGCAAGTTCAGTATGGCCTGCAGTATCAAGGCGTGCAAGATCTGGGGGGCGTCATCGGTGCACTGCACGATGGCATCAACGACGTAGCCGATAGACGACTCGTCTAAAGAATAGGCCACCCAGCCCACCAGAGTGTCGCCGCGATATGCCCCCAGCAGAGTGGCACGCACCACGGGGTTGTCGTAGTAGCGCCATTTCAGATAAGCGGAGTCGCGCAGGATCGTCGTCCCACCCCAGCCCCGCACGAACTCACGGCACAGGGTACCAGCTTCGGCCGGCGGCTGCTCCAAGACTTCCAGGCGGATCCCGCGACTACGGTCCAACGCCAGAGCCACGAGGGCAGCCGAAAAGAAGGAGGCCACGCCGATCGCGGCGCTCATGGTCACCCCGCGCATGCCCGTACCCACCGAATCTCTGAAAGCGTCGGCGGCACGGACTGACAAGGGATGCACCAGCTGCGAGGTGCGATCGGGCACCTGAAAGCCGATGGCCTCGAAAGCCTTGTTCGCCGGCGTGAAGCCCCATATGGCCTTAACGCCTTGTTCGAGCGCGTAGGCCGTCAAGGGTTCATACATCTTCTGGAAGACACCCTTGCCTCGCATGCTCGAGTCCACCAGGGTCTCTTCGGACTTGGCCGTCAGGATGTCGCCAACGGCGTCGAGCATGGTGATCGGCATCAGGGCCTGGGTTCCGACTACCCGCCCTCCCTCCTTGGCCACAACAAAAGGCCTTTTGCCCCCCAGCAGATGATTAAACTGCCAATGCCACTGCTCCAGCGTGCGCTTCGAACCGTAGGCACGATTGTAGAAATCGTTGCACTCTTCAATGTCCTCATCCTTGAGAAATTCGATTAGCATAATTACTCGACCTTAGCTGTTCACTTGCCAACATCCCGACATTTTTTATCATTTGCCTTCATGCTGCGCTCGATCCGGTTCGTCACGGCCGCTATTTCTCAACCTTCTAGGGCTGGCTATCCCATGCCCGCATTAACGATAGAGCCGGGGAATACTATTGACGACAGAGATCACTTCCTTGAAATCCATCCCAATCGCGTCTAGATACCACTTAATGTTAGGGTAACGCGGCTGGTTCTCGTCTTCTACCATTTCAAGTGCCTGTTCGCGGGTAAGGTCGCCCTCCCGAATCTGGTTGCTACGGAATGTGTCGTGCTCTGTGAACCCAGCCACTGTATAGTAGATGTAATTGTAAATCGCAGCAGTACCATCACCGATTCTCCAGGTTGTGCTGGTATCAGGGGCACGTTCCCAGTCGTATTCATTCAGTAGTGTGTTATCGATTGTCTTTTCGTCCCAACGCCAATAGTCAAAAATGTGGTAGTAGTCGATCTTTTTGTTGAAGCTTCGATAATACTCTCCAGAAAACGTGTCCCACAAAGAACTGTTGAAATAGCCCGGGCTTTGGGCCATGGCTTTCAAACGGAGCCACTGATAGCGCAGTTGTTTTATTGCTCCGTGAGAATAGACACGTTCTCCCTCAAAGTCAGGGGGCACACCCAGAAAACCAGCCTTGAAGTGCGTGACCTCCAGTGGATTAACCCCCCACAGGTTAAGAGAGATGCCAGTCTGCTGCTTTACTGTTTCTACATGTCGGAAAAAGTGCTTGTCGCCCGCGGTTAAAATACTCACCATACCAAGATGAGGAGACTTGAGCCAAGCGGCAAGATTTTTTGCGATGTTTCGTCTCTTCAGGGATATATCGTCTGCCACGATAATATTTTCGACTCCGAGTTGTGCGCACATACGACTTATGTTTCGGCGTCCAAGATCTGTAACCATGCCCCAATCGTATGTATAGGTAATGGGCTTCATTTTGAGCTCCTTCATGATTAGATGAAGGCCATAGCAACTATCCCTCCCTCCCGAAAAGGGCACGATACACTCATCTCCATGAGCGCGACGATAGGGTTCAACCAAATCAAAAATTTCGGAGACCGGCCTGGGTTTATTGCGTGGTTTGTAGTTGTGACAATAGTTGCAAACGCCGTTGTCATCGAAACGAATGTACGGCATGGTCTCGGTTAATAGGCAATGCGTACAGCGACGTCCGGTGTAACGCTTGTATTCCAGCAATTTTTCTTCGCCCAGATGAACACCCAAGCTAGGGATCAGGTTCGTCGAATGTTGATCGAAATCCTTGATGGCCGGTTCATCCGCGGAAAGTGGGATGTCAAGGATTTTCCCTTCGCGCCGCACTTGTTCAATGTCGTCGCAGGCCAATTGAGTTAACGGAAATCGCTCGGACGAGAAATAAACAGTAGGCCCCTTCTTGCCAACGTATAAACTCCCGTTATTTGAGAAGAGACAAAGTTTGCCCAGATTGGGTAATGCCAGAGCGCAGGCCACAACACCTTGACACAGATCTAATACTCTCGTGATCACCTCATCCGCACAACCGGTTCGTTCCACCTCATCCGCTGCGATGGCAGCAATCACCTCCGTGTCAATTTCCTGCTTTCGTTTTCTATTAAGCGTTGGCCAGATGGCCTCGTAGTTCACAACAATACCGTTGTGGATGACGCAAACTGAATCACGATAAACCGGTTGGTTATCCGCCAAGCCATTGGTGATCAGTCGGCTGTGCCCCATCACAAACCTGCCAATTTGGGATCGCAGAGAACCAAGCAGCTTTGAGATCGAGTATGGTGCCCGATACGTGCGATATTGCGCACCGTCAATCAAGTAAAGCCCGCTGGAGTCTTTGCCGCGCTGCTCGGCGTGATGTACTAACAGATCCAATTCCGACTTGATGACGGTTGTTTCTGAGATAATTCCAAAAATTCCACACATTATTTAATGCCCTTAAGAATTGAAAAAAGTAGTAAAACGGATCCAAATAGCAAATCAATTTGACGCTAGAAGATTGCGGTATGCATCTATGAGACGGCCAGACTGTGCATCCCAACTTAAGTCAGTTATGTCTAACCGAGCAAATTTTGGTCTAGTTTTTACTATTTTACAAAGTGCCTCTCGAACACTGTCCTCATCCAAATCACAGCAAATACCCAATGAATATTTCTCAACGAGACTGCTAATTTCTGGAAACCGTGAGGCGAGAACCGGAAGGTTGGCAAAACTATATTCGAACAACTTGTTTGGTAGGCAGTAATAATCACTCAGCGACACATTCTCTACCAAGCACAAACCGAAATCAGCATTGGAAACTAAAGGCACAACCAGATCATGATGTACGGCCTGGTGGAAATGGATGTTTGAGCAGCGATGTGAATAATCCAGTATCCTAGCCTCATAAGCACCATAACCAACGAAGACCACATGTGCATTCTTTGGTCCAGACTCGAATGCTTTTAAACATATCTCAATTCCACGGCCCGGACCGAGAATGCCAAGATAAACAAAAATTAAAGCATCATCATCAATTCCATATCGTTTTTGAAAATATAGTTTACTGTCAGCGGCGATATTATTTGGGTCAGCAACGCCCACTTGGATCACCGGTGAATTTAATACCAAAGCAGTTTGCTTATAACCTAAAGTTTCTTTATACCACTTCAGAATATGATTGCTAACTGAAATCAGCAAATCTACTTTTGGCCAAATAACTTTCTCAATTAGCAATGTGCCTTTAGAAAGAATTATTGTTTGACCATTCTTGTCGGATTCCAATTCGTGCGCATCATAAACTAACTTGCATCCTAATAAACTTTTTACTAGCCAGCCGGCAGGGAGTGCTAATGTGTCATGACAATGAACCACAGTTGGCCGCATTCGGATCGCTGGGCTTATTAATTTAAAGGTAAGTTCAAAAAAATTACAAATATACCGCAAACTTCGTGGAAGAAGCGTCCATTTTCTTGTTACCAAGACTTTAGTAAATATCTGAAATCGGCTATCTTCTTTATTAATGGCTGGAGCTTTAGCTTCATCAAGTTCAAAACCAATGCCAATGACCTTGTAATTCAATGCGTCCGCGAGCGCTTGCATTTCCTTAAGAATTCGCGGATCGCTTCGGATGTCGGTATGAGAGTAATGCAACAAAATTTTATTATTGATATGGGACTTGGCCATTAATATTCCTTAAACTTTTGATTGCCCATCGCCAGGCATACGATCACCCGCAAACACTGGCAGAGTAATGAGGACATAGAGAGTAACGATAAGATAAAGATACAGGTCAAATATGAACATACCCAGTCCAGTGACGCTCAAATTTTTGTAGTGCATCAATAGCCATACGAATAAGGCAAGAGACATCGGCGTTCTTCTAATCTTCCACAGAAGGTAATTAACCAAGTACAGGCCGATACCAATGAATACTGGAGCAAATATGACGCCCGGCCAACCGATATTCGCATAAATCTCACCCCAATAAATTGCAGGCATCGTTCCAATAACGCCGGTTTCGTAATGTTCTGGTTGAACGAAATTCATGACATTGACAGTTAGCTCAAACGGCGAGAATGGGAAAATACCCCCTGGATTTGGCATTGAACTCCCGTACAACCAGTCTTTATATTTAGGAAAATACTCAATATAGTGGTAGATTGGTTGTATTGATCCTGTAAACCCCCTGCTGACGATTGATGAAAGTGCTTTGTAAAAATCACCATCACCCATAAAAAATATATAGAATATGGATAGAATTCCCACGATTCCTAGCCCAAGAATCGAAAGCCCTTTGATTGGTACGACTCCATTATATTTAACACATACATTCATTAAGAATAACGAAATCATAAAGTCGACCATCAAGGCTTTCTCTGTCGCCATAGTCAAAGAAAATCCTGCGCAGCATGTCATCAATATCAAAACATGCATCGGTACGGAATTTTTGTTTACTGAACGATTTGCAAATAGAGCTAAGATCAATAAGATTAGTGCGTCGCGCATGAAAAAGTTGTACCAGTGATAACCACCATCAAATGCGTTCCCCATCATAGATCTAGCCAAAGTCACATCTGCTTGCGACTCCTGATTAATGACCGCGGCAATAGCTAAATTTTTTAGTCCAATTCTGTTCACATAAATCAGTAGTATTCCGATACAAACAGCACTCATTAAATAAACTCGTCGAACAACATAGCTTGGGAGTTCGTTGACGAAAGTCCATTGTTCGATTTGTCGATTGCGTTTTTTAAGGATCGTCGACGCAATCGTCGCGCCGATGCATAGCAATAAAGTGCTCAACGACGTGCCGACCCAGGCTAGCAACAGGATATCCATGTCGGTAACAAATTCAGCGCGATAGTCGTCCCATTGCTGATAAAGAATCGGAAAACCTATGTATTGGAAGACAAATATAGAAATTACAACAAATGTGGGGATTGACAACTTTTGAACATTCATACCTCCCATTTTGAGCACGAAAAACCAGAGTACGGGAACTGCAATCCATAGAATTAATAGACAGAGGTCAAAAAGAGGCATGTATTTTAAAAAATTTAACTAGACTTTCATTTGATAAAGTAGGTCGACGTTCACGGGGTAGTTAGAATTTCAGTTATTTTCAGCATTAGAGTGCCAGTTACTCAACAGCTGAGAAAGTTGCGAATAACCCGCCTTGCTGGAAAGCTCGTCGTTATGCCAAAGAGCCGAAAAGCCTCCTCGATATCTTTTGACTTCTTGTATTAATTTTATTAAATATTTTTCTGCGGATTCGCCATAACCAAGAGCCATGTAGTCTTGATGGGTGAGCGTGCAGTCCATAACAATGAGCGGTTGCTGTCGCAATTTAAGCTGCTTATAGTTTATCCAATCCCACATGAAAAACTCCCTTGAAGTGCCATAGCGAAACCCTGCATGATCGGCGAAGCCCCCTGATGAATCCAACTCAAATCCCGCTTGATCCAGTACAGATGGAGTAATTCTGGAGTCCCAACGCAAATAATGCTGCCGGTTACTCCTCAGAGTTTGGTGGATGCCTGCCTGGGATAATACTTTTGCCATCTGGTCACGGTGACTCCGTGTTAATACAGGGTCAAGATAAGCTTCATAACAGCCATGCATGCCGATCTCATGGCCTGCATCGGAGAGCTTTCGCATCAAGCGTTGAATATGATCATCCGTGATACTGTAACAGCCATTGCCGGGTTGAATTGATGATGGAATGAAGTAAAAAGTCGCTCGTAAATCGAATTCTTCGCACAACTCAAGGTAGGAATCAAAGGTGTAGTAAGGATCAAACCGATAGTCCCCAAGTCGATTGTAGAAGAAGCAGAGCATCCGTCTCATGGCGGCCGTCGGCCTCCGGCGCTTGACCATATCTCCTGCGCAGGCACGGAATAAGGTGGCGGCACTCGACACCGTACAGTCAAATGGTTGGTCCACATCGCAACTCAGCATGATTTGCGAATCTATCGTGCGTCGTTTCAGTTGCGGCCAGAGTTTCTGCATGGCTAACCACAATAGTTCTGCATACTCGTCGGCAAGAGGACGGTCGATGAACCCGGCTCGCATGGCCAGCGAAGCGGAGGCCGGAAACCGACCATGATTATCCCGTTCGACACTCACCAACTCTTCGTAGCCCGTAAGCAAAAAGAATATTGATCCAAGCACGTCGAGCGACAATTTAAGTATGCTAGCACCTTGCTCTGTGCTAGAGTTATCAGTGCCGAAAAGCACAGGCAAAAGTTGATCAACCAGCGCGTCATCATTATCTAAGACCTTCCCGTCCCAATTCGTTAGCGGAGGAATAGGTAACGACTCGGCCTTGAGCCAATCATTTTCTGGCATAGAGAAGAATATGTCGGGAGTTCGTAGCTCGAATGGACTGCCTTCCAGGCGGATCGATACATCACTGCGCACAGCCTGCTCCATTCGCCACGCCAAACCAAACCAGTCGCCCAAAACAACGGAGCAGACGTAGCGGCGCATATCATCGCGCCCAGGCGGCGTGCACACTATCAGCATTTCACAGTTTCACCAGTAGCTGTTTCAATCGCCGCATGCGGATGCAAATAAAGGGAGTGGCCGGTACGCTCCTCCAAGGTGGTTTGCAGCCACATGATGGCGGCGGCTTCATGCCAATCAATGTGCTCCACTACTGCCCCTCCTTTAGGTTACGCATATACGAGACAGTTTTGAGAATGCGCGAAGGGGTCTTGCTGACAGTGAAATACGGAGTTTGCTGCGCGCCAAAACCGCGGAAGAACTTCTCCAACGGCTCGATCATCGAACCTTCGAAATCGAAGCGACGCGTAACCGTCGCCGCAAATTTGATGGCCTCCCACATACACAGGCTGGTGGCACCGCTGTTACGCAACTCCGGGTCGCCCCCTCCCATAAGGTAATAGGCGCTATTCTCATCCCACACGATATATACCCCAGCATGACGACGGCCCTGATCGTCCTCGGCAATAAAGTTCTTTCGTGCCTGCCTTGCTACGCATGCACGATCCAGCGAGTGAACAAATGCCTCGGTGTATGGCAGCTCCATGCCTTGCCGAGAAAAGGTCATTCGGTTGAGCACTAGGAAGTCATCAACCGACAAGTCATCACGTACACGCAAGTTGAAGCGATTGCCGGCTTTTTTTATCTCCCGACGAATATTCGCCTGAAGACCTTGCCAGAGGCGCTGCTCATCAGTGAGTTCGTGTAATATATAAGTATAGCGCGTGGTTTGCGAAAACCCGGCCCAGTAAAACGGCAACCAGTTAGTCATTTGCCAATGCCAGTTCTGAGTGAAGTTCGCAAAGGGCGGAAGCTGGTCAATCAGCTCTTCTAGCCAATCCTTCTGAAGCGCCAGCCTGGCGGAATGTTTAGCCCCGGTTTCGCGCAGCCAAGGGCCAAGCGTTTGAGTCAAAGCAGGCTGCCCAAGTATCGTTAGTCCATAACGCTTGCGAGACACATATGGCAGGGATGCGACGATGGTGCCGCCCTTCTCGACCAAGGCCACATCCCAAGCGCCCGGTTCCGCCGTAGCATCCAGCCACCAAGCCTGACTGAAAAACGGAATAGATGGCTCTTGGGCACAGAGTGCGCGGTATTGTTCAATATGCTTCGACATTCAGGCTGCCCGACTTACTTGGCCTCGAAGAATAATATGACTGTTTTTTTCCAATCAAAGTGAATTCTAATGTAAATCACACCATCTCGAACAAAAATACATTTTCTTTTCTTGTATGTACCAATACACCCTAAATCACCTTGTTGCGAATTGGTTTTTTCATACTCTTCAATCGACCATCGCTGCCCTCTCCACACGCCCCTTGGCTGAGGAATTGCGTTCAACCAGAGCTCTGTGCCGCGTAGCACATGCCACACTCGTTCAATTGGCCATTTTGCCCAATCAATGATTTGCGTGTGTTCATCCGGTAACAAATTTCGGGAACGTTCAGTAGGGCTTGTTAGCGGCTGACTCTTTCTCGGAGCATTCCCTAGCGCTATGGCATCAACGGCCCTCAGCAGCAAAGACACTCCCAGTTCGCCGATCAGTTTATCCAACCGAGCCGGTGACCTGGTCCCGACTTGAATAAGTATCCGATCTTGAAAGATAATGTCACCCGTATCCTCACCCGAATCCAGATAATGCACCGTAACTCCTGGGTACATTTCCATATCATAATACTGCCAAAAATCAGGATTCGGCCCCCTGTAATTTGGCAAGAGGGATGGATGCAAATTGATGACACCCAAAGGCGGAATCTTTAGTATTTCATCCCTTAACAACTGAGACATGCTAAAGACAACAATCAGGTCGGGCTTCAGAAAATTAAGCCAACTTGAAATCGCTTCAGTATTCTTTTTCCAAATAAAATTGTAAGGGATTTTCCTACTTGAACAAAAATCAGGAAGAGAACCACCCCCCCCGTTTATTGCAAAATGTATTTTTTTCAGCAACCCAATTATTAATGATTTCCTTTTATTTTCATCAAAATCTCTGGGCATAGACTCCAGAATACCGACTATTTCGTGCCCAGAATTCAATAGCGGGGCTACCACCCTGGATACTCCTTGAGTTATCAATACTATTCTTAATTTATTCTTCATTCTCAAGCGTCATTTTTAACAAAACGATAGGGGTTATATGATTAATTTCTCAAGCGAGCGGTGTCAATCGGGCACGCGGGGCTTATTTAGTAATGCCCGGTTCTTGGTCTTGAGTTATCGGTCATTTCTCGATATTTCTTGTGTTTTGGTTCGGTTTTCCTGCGTTTTCCATGATTTCAGACGGACTTAACCTGTTAAGGGCATACGGCACCTATCCATCCAAAGGATCCTAGGGGCGGACTTGAAAAATACAACAATCATGCAAGAGAAGACAAGCAGGAGCTCTACAACTCTCGAGACGCCTTGGGTTATCAGACCCAGCCTTATGTATGGAAGAGAGTATTGTTTAAATCGCCTGGATAACTCTTGATTATCATCGGCAAATGCGTCTTATATAGCAAAACCACTAATTTGTTTGCACAAGGAAGAAGGCGATAGCAGACATCATCGCGGCTTGTCCCCATAGAGGCATATACTCGTCAATGCATCGGTTAAATTTTGCCTTGAAGATATATCTTCTTTGATCCACTTTTGACACAAAAAAATCAAAACTTTCAATGATGACCGTCTCTATGTACTCCTTTTCAGATTCACTGAGAAATCGATAGAACACTCCGTACATTTTTATATACTCTGCATAGGCATGAATGTCATAGTGAGGTTGCCGATAAAGGCAACTTACTTTTAAATCATAAACAAAATCTTTAAAGAAATCCCTTGCTCTAGCAATTATCAAATCATAATCCCCCCCTCCCATTACCTCGCTGTTAATATGCAGCATTGATCTTAACAAAAAGCCCGTATGATAACAGTCGTAGGCGGAATGAAATTTATCTATTATTGAATCTTCAATCCCCGCGTAGGGAATAAATCTGCAATCCAAGTACCTTCTCAAATAATTATATGACCTATGTAATATGTCTGTATCTATATCAATATATTTAGAAGCATCTGACAGAGTCGCTGTAAGGAGTGCATTTGCGTTTAAGATGTAAGTGCCGTCAGAAGCATTGGAGTAATCGAAACAACCAGATTTATTGTCAACACTTTTGAATTGGAAATCATCTCTAAACGCTACAGCTATTTCGATTGCCTTGCTCTTCGCAGGTTCATTAGCATAGTCCTCATAAAGAGAAATTAAGCCCCAATAACACTCAGCTCCAGCCGGAACATATACGGTCTTTTCATCAGTTATCACTGCGCCTAGACGACTCTGTCTCTGCGTACTTGCATTACCAACACCGAGCCCATTTGTTGTCTTTTTGAACATTGGATGAAGAAAGTCCAACACCCGCTCGGATTCTGCTTTGGTGGAGTGTCCTAGCTTACTCATCGATGAGTAAGCCTGCAGAAATAAGCCGAATGCATAAGGCGTAAGTTGTCTTGTTGGAAGCCCTTGTAGCTGCATATAGGACTTCAAGATTTTCGGAAAATAATCGATGAATGTCACCTCACATTTTCTCAATACCTTATTTATAAAATTCGGATTTAAATTGGCTCTATTGGTAAAAAAAAGGTCCCCCAACATATGGGGCTCCATTCCTGCGTAGCCATTTTCAACAACATACTCATAGTTATCAATTATTTTTCTTTTAAAAACATTTTTAATTTGATCCGCCACGTTCACTCCGCCAAAAAAGTAACAAAACCATAAATAGCAAAACCAAGTATGAAGCAGTAGTTGATAGCGAGATCATCCAGATTGTACCCACATCGCCTATGTTATTCCCGTAGCTCGCGATTAGTAAAATTGGTGCATATATGACAAACGCTCTGAATATTTCCCAATACAAGAAAACCTTGTTGCTGTTTATCACGAAAAGAAGTTTAGATAGCGGCGAAATCGAAAATTCAAATAATAAGCCCACAGCCAAAATCGAAGCGAATGTCCCCGCACCGCTCCAGGCCTCACCAAAGACAAAGCGAAATATCTCGGCACCGTATATATATAAAATACAAACGGGAATTGCTGCCACCAGAAACAATGAAAAAAATGATCTTAATATGAGATGGGTAGCCCCAACTTTTTTGTTATTAATTTTCTCTGCTATTTCCTTAAGTAATACCTCGGATAGTGCTGATCCAATGACACTCGCTGGCAAGCCTAATATCCGGTAAACCAAATAAAGTTGGCCAATTGTGGTTGGCGAAAAAGCTAGCGTAAAAATCAAAAATTTTCCATTGTTATATGTATAGTTTACTAGCGCCAAAAATATGTTCACCCTAGGAAAAATTGAGTACTTTCTTGCAGTAAAAATCATTCTTTTACGAGTAATGGATTTAAAAATGCAAGAGTCGGTTTTGACTACATAACTTAGTAAGAGTTTGAGTGAAAGCGCTTGTCCACCTATCTGCCCAAAAATCAAACCATATACGCCCATTATCGGTGCAAGGAATATGCTAACAATTCCCGCCGCCCCACTTTGTAGCACTCTATTACCAGCCAAACTACGATAGTATTTTTCTCTGTTTGCCCAAGAGTTCAATGATTGATAGTTAGCTGCCAAAAAAACTGCCAAAGGCATCGTCAACGTGAGCGCCAACGACTCCGTTAAAAAGGAATTGCCCCCGGGGTGCGTAACCATTACTATCAATATAACAATAAGAAAAATTGCAGAGACAAATGCGGAATTACAGAAAATTATCCCAATAAGATTCGATGCGGAGGATTTGGTTTTTGCCAATATGATTGCCACATCATATTGAGCCGTTGCGAAGATCGTCGCAAAAGTTACTAATGACATGTAGGTCGCAAACATGCCAAAATCGTCCTGAGCATATACCCTGGTAAGAACTGGGCTCAAGATAATTGTTATTACTTGCGCTATTCCGGTTCCTGTAATTAGTGTTAGTAGATTTTTTTTCATTTGTCGTGGTCTTTACCCTGTGATCCAGTACCGCCGGTATGTTTAAGTTACCGATCGTTTCTCCCTGAACAGCGTTGGCATCAAGTATCCAGAGCAGAGGCGGGGCCTCACAAGGACGCTGCTAAAGATTATCCAAAGGCGCTTAACCATTGAGCCCACCATTGGGCATATGAAGATTGACGGCAAGTTAGGCCGAAATCTGTAAAAGTCGCACTTGGCGAAGCTCTGCATGCGGCGTGGAACGGGACATAGCTTCCTGTTGCTGCTGAAGAAGCTCAGGCTTCTTTTTGCGCAAATTTGGCAGCAGCTAATAGCCCCAATATTTGTAAAAAACCAACCTATCCAGGAGGCTTGACTTGCGAAACAGAGTTATTCAGCACGGACTAAGGTTATTCCGAAAGTGAATTCACCCTATAGGCGGGCTATTCCGCTCATTGAGTGAGGGTCTCAATAAACGAAAAATCTCGTCTTTATGTGCTAAGTTTAAATCAGGTCCCATAGGTAGGCTGATTACTTGATTTGCGAGCCTGCTAGCAATTGGCGTGCAGTCGAAGCAGCAAAAGTTTTTGTACGCTACTTGTTCGTTAATAGGCACTGGGTAGTGAATGGCGGTTGGAATGTTTGCTTGCTTGAATTTTGATTGGATCGATTCGCGGTTGCGACAGATTAAAGTGTATTGGGCGTAGACGGAAGTTCTGTTGGAACGGATTGTGACGGGTTGGATCTCCGAGGCGCCTTCTGGGTCCCGCGCTGACAAAAATAAATTGTTGTAATGCTTGCCAATCTTAATCCGTTGCGCCAGCTCCCAGTCGAAACGCTCAAGTTTCGCCAGCAAAATTGCGCACTGCAGAGTATCCATGCGCCCCCCAACACCCACTCGAGTGTGAACGTAGCGTGCACTTTGGCCATGAACGCGTATTTCTTTACAGGCCTCAGCTATTGAATTGTCGTTGGTAAAGATCGCACCACCGTCGCCGTAGCAACCGAGCGGCTTGCTGGGGAAAAAGCTGGTGCAGCCAATGGTAGAAAGATTACAGCTTTTCTTACCTTTATAGTTTGCCCCAAAGCTCTGGGCGGCGTCTTCGATCACCGGAATATTTCCGTGGCGAGCAGCAATCGCATTGATTTCATCCATATCAGCGGGCTGGCCGTAAAGACTCACCGGCATAATCGCTTTGGTTTTTTGGGTGATTTTTTCTTCAATTTTTCTTGCATCAATATTACAGGTATCGGGTTCAATATCCACGAAGACCGGCTTAGCGCCGAGCAGTACGATCATTTCAGCCGTTGCAACAAAAGTAAAAGGGGTAGTGATCACTTCATCGCCCGGCTTGATACCCAGAGCCATGAGGCTAATTAACAAAGCCTCCGTGCCACTGGCGACCGTAATGCAGTACTTTGCACCCGAATAGGCAGCAAGCTTTTCCTCAAGCTCTTGCACTTCCGGACCCATAATGTACTGGCCATGTTCTAGAACTCGGTTAATGCGGTCTTGAATCTGAGGCTTAAGCGCTTGATATTGGGTTTTCAGGTCAATAAATGGAATCGTCATTTGGCTTCCAGAAACTGGTCATTTGAAAGTTGGTAGTTCTGCCCGGTATGCGGGCAGGTGTATCGGCCTTCGCCATGAATAGGCAGAGGAATTTGTTCGCCGTATTGGCTCATCCAACCCACTTGCTTGGCAGGCACTCCCACCATCAGCGCATAGGGCTTTACATCTTTGTTTATTACTGCGCCCGCACCGACAAAAGCGTATTCTCCAACAGTCACGCCACAAACAATCGTGCAATTTGCACCCAGAGTAGCTCCCTTTTTAATGAGGGTGTCTTTATATTCGGCTTTTCGCCCAATCAATGAACGTGGGTTGTATACATTGGTGAACACCATACTCGGACCACAAAAGACGCCCTCATCGAGGGTCACGTTGTCATAAATACTGACGTTATTTTGGATCTTGCAGTTATCACCAATGACTACTTTGTTGCCTACAAATACGTTTTGACCAAGGGAAACACCTTTGCCGATTATTGCTCCTGCGCAGACATGAACAAAGTGCCAGACACGGCTACCTTCTCCGATCTGAGCGCCATCATCGATAATGGCGCTAGGGTGTGCGGTGTAACTCATGCATTCATCGCCACAAATGGATGCACTTCACCAAGCTCACCTCGAACAATTCGCGCCGTCCGAATCTCACTTACTGTCTCTATGCAATGCCTTGCATCAGGTAAGCCGTACCCACGGCCTACCAAAACTTCTGAGTAGCTCACGGTGTGAAGGTCAGTAAATCCTTCGCTAAATTCTAGCTGCTCGCCACTAATGTCAATATTGCGAAAAGTTGATTTCTTACCCTTAACAGCCTCAGGTAAGTCATTAGCATCGATCGATAAGAACCAACGCACGCGAGCACGTTCGTATTCAAGAAAGCCTGCTGCACTCTGCGCGCTTCGGTAATGGAGCACATTACGCTGCAACCGACCGAAAATAAAATGTAACATGTCAAAGAAATGCACGCCGATATTGGTTGCCACCCCGAAAGACTTTCGGTCATCGCCCTTCCAGCTCTCTAAGTACCACTTACCCCTGCTCGTAATGTAGGTAAGCTCAACATCGAATTTTTTATTTAGCGGAGCAGCTTGAACTTTCTGCTTCAGAGCCAGGATAGCGTCGTGATGCCTAAGTTGCAAAATATTAAATACTTGCTTTCCAGTCTCACGCTCCACGCGCTCGAGATCATCGATGAGGTCGACCGTGGGCACCAGCGGCTTTTCGCAAATCACATCACAACCCAAGCGCAGGCCAGCGGCTATGTGGGGGTGGTGCAGGTAGTTGGGCGAGCAAATGGCCACGTAGTCGAGTCGTGTGGCTTGGCTGCGTTGGAGTTGGTGGGCAAACTCCTGAAAACGCTCGAACTCGGTGAAGAATTCGCTCTGCGGCGAGATGCTGTCGATAATACCGACCGAATCGTTGATGTCATAAGCCACGGACAGGTTGTGTCCCAGGTCTTTGATGGCCCGCATGTGGCGGGGTGCGATGTAGCCGGCTGCGCCGATAAGTGCAAAATTTTTCATGGTGTTTTGAAAGGCTGTGAATGCGATCAGAACCGAAAGACTGTGAAGCCAGCTTGGGCCATGGCGTGCCGGTCGTACAGTGTTTTAAGGTCGGCAGCCACAGGCTGGCAGACGTTGGTGCAAAAGCTTTTGAGGGCCTCGGGTGTCAATGCTCGAAACTCTTCATGGCCCACGGCAATAACGAGACTGTCGACCGGATTTTGGGCGCTGATATCGCCCAGTGTGATGCCATATTCATGCTTCACCTCGGCTGCGTCGGCCCAGGGGTCGGATACCACAACAGTGATCCCCCAGCCCTGCAGCTCTCTGACCAGATCGGCCACTTTGCTGTTGCGTATGTCTGGACAGTTTTCTTTGAAGGTAATGCCCATGACGCCGACTTTGCTGCGGGCCACGTCGATACCGTTTTGCAGCATGCGCTTTATAACGGCGCGAGCCGCATAGCGGGCCATGTTGTCGTTCATTCGTCGACCAGCCAGGATAATTTGCGGGTGGTAACCGAGCTCTTCTGCCTTGTGAGTCAAGTAATAGGGGTCTACCCCAATGCAATGGCCTCCCACCATGCCGGGGCGGAAGGGCAGGAAGTTCCACTTGCTGCCTGCCGCCTCCAAAACCTCAAGTGTGTCAATGCCGATGCGCTCGAAGATGACCGACAGCTCGTTGACAAACGCGATGTTGAGATCGCGCTGGCTGTTTTCAATGACCTTTGCGGCTTCGGCCACTTTGAGGCTGCTGGCTTTCCAGGTGCCGGCATTAATGATGCTGTTGTAGAGCGCATCCACTTCGTCTGCCACTTCGGGCGTGCTACCACTGGTGATTTTGCGAATGGTGGTGAGGGTGTTGACTTTGTCGCCGGGGTTGATGCGCTCAGGGCTGTAGCCGCAGAAAAAGTCTTGGTTGAACTTGAGGTCGCTGAACTTTTCCAATACGGGCACGCACACTTCTTCAGTCGCGCCCGGGTAAACAGTGGATTCGTAAATCACGATATCGTCGGCCTTCAGGACTTTACCCACAGTTTCGCTAGCCTTGACGAGCGGCGTCATGTCGGGGCGGTTGGCCTGGTCCACTGGCGTGGGCACGGTGACAATAAAGATTTGGCACGCACGCAAATCATCGAGCTGATTGCTGTACTCCAACTGAGTTGCTTCTTTTAGTTGCTCAGGACTACATTCCAACGTATGATCTCGTCCAGACCTCAACTCGTCAATACGCCGATGGTTGATGTCAAAACCCAATACAGGACGTGCTTTCCCGAATTCGACTGCAAGCGGCAGGCCTACATATCCCAAGCCAATGATTCCAATTTTTTTCATTTCTTACTTTTATACTTGTTAAATTTGTGCAGCCCGCTAAACCCCCATATCAGGATTTATCCACCTGACCAGATTGCGCCTCACTCAAAACACTAAGATTCTCAGCACTTAAAGCGTCAATTTCAGACCTTAGCACCTCATACTCAGCCATCTTTCGCTTTAAAAACCGTGCAGTTAGCAGAGCCTTTACTGCCGCACCTTGAGGAGTTAACAGGTAAACATAGCCGAACTTGTTTTTGGATTGGTTGAAGTTTTGAACTTTTACCAACCCTTTCTCAATCAACGCTCTCAGGCAATAGTTCAAGCCACTGGTGCTAACGCCCAACTTTTGAGCAATCTCCCTTTGGGTCAAGTCGGGATTGGCTTCCAGCATGTGCAAGACTCTAAATTTAGTGTCTTCTTGCAACTGAGCTCTTCTACTTGTCACTGGATTGGTCAAGTTAGGCACGCTACCGCGGCACCAAACTCCCAAGAATCCGGCACGCCTAGTTTCAAACAGGTTGATTTGTTCGAATTCGTACGATTCTATTACCACTGAGCCTCTCATCCATAAAAATCTAGAGATATGTATCAAGAACATCTCCGATTGACGAGAAGCTTACAAGGTATCTTGCTATGAGGAAAGACATACCTTTCGCAATGTCGCCAGCTTATTGTTTAAGATAAGCGTTTGATGTCCCACGCCTCTTTGAGCTTTTGGAACTGCCACGAAGTATCGGGATTTTCTTTGGCTTTACGAATTGCTCGACGTACAAACGCCACCAAGACACCCAAAAACAACCCCGCAAAAGCGGAAACTAGCACAATGATGGCACGCTTGGGCTTCGATTTACGTTCAGGTGCTTGGGCTGCATCCACCACCTGAATGAGTGGCCCTTCTTTAGACTCATCCACCCGAGCTGACTCGTATTGCGCAATCAGTACGCCCATCATGGCTTCGCGTGCTTTGATGTCGCGGTAGGACTTCACGGCCAGTTGTTGCAAGGGGAAAAACTTTTCTTCATCGCCACTACCCTGCTCTAGCTTTTTCAACTGGGACCGTAAAGCGCTGAGTTCACCGGCCAAGCGTTGCACGTCTGGGTTTTGCGGCGTGGCAAAGTTGCTCATGGCTGAAAGCAGCACCTCTTTGGCTGCGATTTGTCCGCGCATTTCAGCGCTGGCTCGTACGCTGCCCTCGGCGATGACAACCGCGACTTGCATGCCTGACTTTTCTTTCGCTGCACGGAAGTTGGCCTCAGCTTGCGCCAACTCTTCTTGCGTCTTGGCAATTTGTTGCTCAAAAAACACACGGCGTTGTTGAGCGTCACTGACAGCTAGTTTTCCCACGAAGTTACGTAATTCTTCAACGTGGGTGTTGGCTAGCTTAGCTGCAAACTCTGGATCCTTGTCATCAGCCTCGATAGTGATGAAGCCAGCTTTTTTATCAGCTGCTATTTTGACTACGCCATTAAGCGCATTACGCGTATCAACCATCGTTTTGGCCTTGTAGCGCTCCTGCAAATCTAGCTTTTTGATGACTGCGTTTTGAAAGGTTTCGCCTCGCATGAAAGCGATATACATCTCATCAGAGCTTTTCACCCCAGCAGCAGCGCCAGATAAACCCGCCAAAGCACCCAAACTTGCCAATGCCGAAGCAGCACCACTTTGCTGTTGCTGAGGCGGCATCATGACCGTCTTGGCAGTGAAGATGGGCGCCATCAGCAAGCTCACTACAATGGCAAGGGTTGTGGTGATGGCTGGTATAGCAAAGAGTGTTTTCTTTTCTTCGCCAAGCGCGATGGCCAAATCGAGCATATTGATTTCATCTTCGTCGGTATCTGGCACGGGCGTGGTAGTTGTCTGATCTGTCATACGTTTCTTTCTAGATCAAACCATCAATAACCCAAAGCCTTCAAACCAGCAGCACCAAGGCCCAACTGGTAGAAGATTTGCGTGATGTCTTTGGCGTTGCGAATGACCGCACTCCAAGTGGCTTCGCGGTCTAGCTTGTCGGGCATAACGATAGAGTCGCCCGGCATGACCTTGGCGCTGTTGATAGAACCAAACCAACCACCATTGCTGGTAAGGGCTGAACCATCTGCTCGGATGAGGATGACCGAATCGCGGTCAGCACCAGAGCCCACACCGGCGGCGTTGAGATAGTCTTTCACCGTCAAACCATTTTTGTAGATGAGGGCCGATTCGGTATTCACAGCACCATACACGTACACAAAGTCTGGTCTGGTGGGAATGATGAAGCGGTCACCATTTTGCAAGCGAATGTCTGGCAGTTTGTCGATGTAGTTGTAGAGCTGAGGGTCAAGGCCCAAGGCAATGCGGCCCTCAGGCTTTAAGCTGCGAATGCGCTCCAAGGCCTGGCGCTGGGCTTGCTGTGCAGCCAAAATGCGCGCTTGAGAAATGGCAGCATCTGAACTGGCACCCAAGCTTTGGCTGGCTTGCGCCAGTTGCGCGCTTGACTCAGCTTCTAGACGACGTACCAACTTGTCTAAGTTGTCCACTTGGCTTTTGCGCACCTCTTCCCGGTAAAAGGCCGAGCCAAACAAATAGGCATCGTGTGTCAAGCCACCTGCGCGTTGCAGCACGGTGGCCAAGGTGTCACCCGGCTTGGCTTGGTAAATACCGGGCTGAGCCACTTCGCCTTCCACGCGCACCATGATGCGACGCTTGGACACAGGCACACGCATGTCGTTGACAGAAAACACGGTGACCACATCGCCAGCTTGCAGCAACTGGTTGTCTGGGTCTTTGTCGTTGTTGAGCACACGTGCCAAATTGAAGGGCACAAGGCTAACACTCAGGTCTTTGCGATTGACACGCTCGATAACGGCGTAGTCCCAATTGATTTCGTCGTACAAGTTGCCCACCGACTCTGCCACCGAAGGCACTGTGTTGCGCTCGTTAACTTTGATGGCAGGCTGATTCGAGAACATGCGCGCTTGGCGCGATTCGCGGTAAGCCTCGATGGTGCGAGCCTCGCGCTCAGCAGTGGCGGTACGCCCGTCGTATTCTTTACCGGTTGATTTGGGGCTCAAACTCACGACATTGCCCGGCAACCCTGGCTGTGAATTTGGCGCGCGCTCTGAAGCAGCCATTTCTTTCAATCGTGCTTCACGCAAGCCCTTTTGGTCGATGCGCATATCGAGCACCGGATCGTCCAAAAGGTCTTCCGACATCAACTCACGCTCACGCAATGCACGCTCGCGCTGGTTGGCATCAAACAACACTTCGTTTTGACGACGCACAGAGTCACGGCTGATGAGCACCTCTTTGCTGGGGATGAGGTCGCGCACACGCATGCCTTCGCGCCATGCCATGCGCGTGGGCTGCGCCACATTGCCACGCAAGGTGACAGCATTGCCCAGTTCTGGGGTAATAGCTTGCACGGTGACCATGTCACCATTGGCCAGCTGGGTTTTGAGGCCCTCGGCATTGAGTGTGACGTCTTGCACGCGGCGGGGTTGGCTTTGCTCAGGACTCAGGCGCTCGAGTACCGCTCTGCGTGGATCGGCCACCACGGGCAAACCACCTGCCACCGTGAGTAATTGCTCTAGCGTTTCGTTGGCAGATTTCAACTCATACACCGCAGGGTTGTTGACCTTGCCCACCAAAGCCACATGCCCCACAGCCTGGGGGATGACGATGACGTCGCCATCGACCAACTTCACATCGCCCACGCTGTTACCTTGGGCCAAGAAAGCGTAGAGGTCAAACTCAGCCACCACTTGGCCAGCGCGCTTCAATTGCACGCGCCGCATAGAGCCTGTGGCGTTAGGGCCGCCTGTCGCAAACAAGCCTGTAGACAACGTGGAGGTGCTGCTGAGTGCATAGCTGCCGGGGCGGCGCGCTTGGCCCACCACGTACACCGTGATGGTTCGCAACTGGCCCATGGTGACGCTGAGCTGAAAGTCTTTGAAGTATTTGCCAACGGCTGCTTTGATGACATTTTCAGCTTGAGCGAACTTGACGCCAGCCAAAGGCACCGTACCTACTTTGGGGATATTGATCATGCCGTTGCGGTCTACCACGGCACGGACATCAATTTCTTGCGAACCCCAACCGCGAATGAGCACTTGGTCGCCAGGGCCAATGGGGTAGTCGGGGCTGACGGGGGCAGTTTCGACTGGCGCAAAAGGCGTGGGGCCAGGCTGGTTGGTCAGTTGACTACGCTGAATGAATTGCAGGTTTTCAAAGAAAGCAGAGCCATACAAGGGCAGTTTGTAGCCTGTGGTTTCAAGCACAAACTTTTGAAAGTCGTTGGGCTTTAAGGGCTCCATTGGCTGAAAGAGGACCGAGCCACCTTGTTGGCTGGGCAAAGGGTCGGCCGAGCGAATGCCAGAGGGGGCGCCTAAACCCAAAGAACCGCCAGCGCCACCAACGCCGCCGCCGATTAAGCCACCTGCACCTTGCAAAGCTTGCGGCAACTGCATGCCTTGGGCGGACAAGCCCTGCGGTATTTGAGCCAAAGCCAAACCACTTGCGCTGACAAATAAACCAACTGTGAGTAACTGACGCCAGTTTTTGCGCAATGTCATAGCCTTAAGAACTTTCTTTGAATCAGCCTTATATTGTAATCAATGCTTTTTACTGTGGAACGGCGCCAAAGCGGCGCTCGCGCTGGGCAAACCACTCGATGGCTTTTAACAACTGCGGCACATCAAAGTCTGGCCACAGCGCATCAGTGAAATAAAACTCGGCATAAGCGAGTTGCCACAGCATGAAGTTGCTGATGCGTGACTCACCCCCTGTGCGGATGAGCAAGTCGGGTGGCGGTTGGTCCGCAACACACAAGAAAGGCGTTAAAGCCTCAGGCGACAAGTGGCTCACCGTTTGCCCGGGGTTGGCTTCTTGCCAAGCCTTGACGGCCTGCACGATGTCCCACTGGCCACCGTAGTTGGCAGCCACATTGAGCACAATGCCATTGCTGGTGGCGGTGCTGGCTTCGGTGGCTTTTATTTTGTCTTGCAGTGTTTGCGGGAAGCGCGATATGTCGCCAATGACATTCAGGCGTACACCTTCGTCCTGCATGTCTTTCATTTCTTTTTCTAAGTACTGAATGAAGAGGCCCATGAGGGTGGAGACTTCTTCTTCAGGGCGTTTCCAGTTTTCTGTGCTGAAAGCAAACAGCGTGAGGTGTTTGATGCCATGGTCCACGCAGGCCTTGACCAAGTCGCGCACCATGCTGGCCCCTTTGGCGTGTCCCACGGTCCGAGGCATGTGCCGCTGCTTGGCCCAACGACCATTACCGTCCATGATGATGGCGACGTGCTTGGGGATGTTTTTTGGCGTTGGCGATGACACGTTTTTTGCGGTTTGACTTGTATTCAAAGTGGCGCGGCTAGCAGGGCAGACATGGCCATTTTGAGTTTTTGAGGTTGTCCCAGCAAATCGACCAGCACCATGGCACGCATTTCACCGTCGTGGGCTTGGTAGGTGGCTTCGAGGCCTTTGAGGGGTCCGTCCACAATCAGCACTTGATCGCCTGGCGCAAACAAGCGCTGCACCTCAGCTGGCGGTGCTTCGCGTAAAAGTTGTATGAGCTCTGACGGCACTTTGGCTGGGTGGGGGCCAAAACTGACGAGTTTGCTCACACCCAAGGTGGAGCGTATGGGCGACCAGTTCTGAGTGGTTTCGTTGAGCTGAATGAAGAGGTAGCGGCTGAACATGGGCTCAACCACTTTTTGCACTTTGCCGCGCCGTATTTTTTCGACCTCTAAAAAAGGCAAAAAGCACTCGAAACCTTGGTTTTGAAGGTTCTCGAGCGCTCTGTTTTCTTGTTTTGGCTTGGTATGAACGGCATACCAAGCCCCGTGGCCTGTAGGGGTGTGCATTTGCTCAGAAGTATAACTTTGGCGTGAATGGCTGAATTGACTTCATTGGGACTTCATTGGGGTCAGATCCCGATTATTCTTTAGAGCGATACACCTCTCGCCGATGCCCAATTTCAACCACCAAAACGACCAAGGCTTGATTTTGCAGGTCGCAAATTACGCGGACATCGCCAATTCGGTAACGCCAGTACGAGCCTAATTTGGGACCAACTAGATTTTTACCCAAGGCTCTTGGGTCTGGTAACTTCGCAACCCGCTCATCCATGTAGTCAAGCACGCGTAACGCAACTGATTTATCGAGTTTTTTCAGTTGACGCAGGGATGTCTCGGTGTACTTAATTCTCCAAGTCAAGCGACTTCCTCACATCACGGGCGTCAATCACAGTTTCTTGGCCTTTACGCACTCGCTCCATGGTGGCATCTGCAAGATAGAAATCTTCAAGATCGTCTAAGCCACGTTCAATGAGCTCACGTAAGTAATAAGACTTTGCCCTTCCTGTTTGGCTGGCAAGATGATCGAGACGTTGCTCAATCTGTGGGTCTAATCTAAGGGATACGGCCATCGTTCATCCTTTGTATTAAATGTAAGCATTGTATTACATGAAATTCACGCGATCAACAGGCTGTAATGAATGGGATGGAGCCCATGCACGGGGTCAGATCCCGATTGCCCCATCCCGCCCCATAAGTCCGATAGACTCAGAACAAGTCAATTCATCTCACAAATATAAATCTTCTCATGGTCAGCAGCACCACGCACTCCGAGCTTCGCCTGGCGCTGACCGAGCACATGCCAGCGCTCAAGCGCGCGATGGGGTTTAGCTGGCTCACCAGTTTGCTGGTGTTGGTGCCGGTGGTGTTCATGTTTGAGGTGTATGGCCGGGTGGTGGACGCGCAAAGCATGAGCACCCTGTTTTGGCTGCTGGTGCTGGTCACGCTGGCTTATATGGTGATGGAAGTGCTCGACTGGGCGCGCTTGGAGGTGATGCGCGAAGCTTCAGCTGCGTTTGATGCGCAACTGGCACCGCGTGTGTTTGACATCACGTTTGGCAACACCCAAGCCGCCACCGACCTCAAAACCCTGCGGGAGTTTTTTTATGCGCCAGCGTTGATGGCGGGGCTTGAGTCGCCCATGGCCTTGGTATTTTTGTTGATCATGTTTGCGCTGCACCCCTTACTGGGGGTGGTGACGTTGATCAGCGCCCTCATACAAGTGGGCATTGGCGTGGGCCACCACCAACGCACACAAGCTGACTTGGTGGGTTTGAGCAAAACACAAATGACTTCGCAAGTGTTGGCCAACAGCAGTTTGCAAAACGCACAACTGGTGCATGGCATGGGCATGTATGCGGCACTACATGCCCGATGGCGCAAAGTGCATGATCAATTTTTGCAGCACCAACGTGCAGCCATGGAGCATGGCGGGGTGTTTCAAGCGGCCAACAAAACATTTCAGATGGTCTTGAGCTCTGGCCTGTTGGGCTTGGGTGCTTGGATTTTGATGGACGGTACGCTGCTGGGTGGGCCAGGCATGTTGATTGTGGCGTCGACCTTGGGTGCACGCGCCATTGCGCCGTTGGGCGCGATGGTGACGCAATGGCGCAGCGTGGTGGCCGCGCGTGAAGCCTACAGGCGCCTAGACCAAAGGCTGACACAACTACCCGCCAAAACAGCTGGCATGTCGCTACCCGATCCCATGGGTTTGCTGAGCGTTGAGTCGTTGGTGGCCTCGGCACCACAAAGCAATGCACCCATTTTGCGAGGCATTCAATTTGCGGTGAAACCGGGCAACATGCTGGCCGTGATTGGCCCTTCGGGCAGCGGCAAAACCACCTTGGCTCGCTTGCTGGTGGGCGTGTGGCCCGCCATGTCAGGCAAGGTGCGCTTAGACGGAGCTGATGTTTACAGCTGGCACAAAACAGAACTGGGGCCGCACCTGGGCTACGTGCCACAAACGGTGACGGTGTTTGAAGGCACTGCAGCACAAAACATTGCGCGTTTTGAAACATCCGACCACCCGAAGCAAGCGGCGCAACAGTTAGAACGCGTGCAAGCTGCAGCCATTGCTGTGGGCTTGCACGACACGCTCAGTTCAATGCCACAAGGCTATGACACCCCACTTGGTGTGGATGGACAAAACTTGTCTGGCGGGCAGCTGCAACGCTTGGCCATCGCGCGGGCGGTTTATGGCGCACCCAAACTGTTGGTGTTAGACGAGGCCAACAGCCATTTAGACCAACAAGGTGAAGCTGACTTGGCACAACTGCTGCTGCAACTGAAACAACAAAACACCACACTGGTGGTGATGACCCACCGCAAGGCGTTGCTGTCATTAGCCGACCAAGTGCTGGTGCTCAAAGATGGCACACAGCAGTTTTACGGCCCCAAAGATGATGTGCTAGCCAAGCTAGGAATGCTTGCATGAAGCCAGACCGTATGAAACCACTTTTGCCACACCGCGACGCTTTAAAAGCGTTGGTGGTGTTTGGCTTGGTGAGCAATGTGTTGATGCTGATGCCTACGGTTTACATGCTGCAGGTGTTTGACCGCGTGATGGTGAGCCGCAGCGAGCTGACCTTGGTGGTGGTGTCGTTGATCACTTTGTATTTGTTTGGTGTATTGGCGCTGACCGAATGGTCGCGCAGCCTTTTGTTGGCCCGCTTGGGCGCCCAACTGGACAGCGAACTGAGCAGCCAAACGTTTGGTGGGGTGTATGCATCACACTTGAATTCACACATCAGCCCACAGGTTGCAGATTCCAAACGTGCGTTTGCAGACCTGACCGAGCTTAGACAGTTCATTGCGGGAACAGGACTGATCACATTGCTGGATGTGCCTTGGGCTTTGATTTTCATATTGGTTTTGTTTTTGATGCACCCCTTGCTGGGCGTGTTGGCGTTGGTGTTTGCCGTTGTGCAAGCTTTGTTCACACGCTATGGCCATTCGCGTGTGTTGCAACCAACGCACACCAGCAACCAACTGGCGTCGCTTGATGCGCAGCAACTGCAAAGCAACCTCAAAGGTGCCGAAACCATGAGTGCGATGGGCATGTCTGAGCGCCTCAAGCAAGCCTGGTTAGCGAAACACACGTTGGCTCAAACAGGGTATGGCGAAGCACAACAACGGCAGCACAGCATAGGCAGCGTCAGCAAATTCATTCGCTACATGCAGCAGTCGTTCACGTTGGCAGTGGGCGCAATTTTGGTGATGCGCGGCGAGCTCAACCCCGGCGCCATGATTGCGGCCAACATTCTTTGCTCGCGCGCCTTGGCACCCATTGATGCCATGGCCAGCAGTTGGCGCAGCTTGCTGTCGGCGCGCGAAGCTTATGTGCGACTGACCGATTTGCTTTTAAACACAAGTTCTTCTGCACCTCCTGCGGTAGCTCACAAGGTGCAAGGCGATGTGCGTTTGCAAAATGTGTCGCTTCGTTTGCCCCAACGCAAGCAGGCTGTGCTGCAAGACATTCAGTACCAAGCGCCTGCAGGCTCTGTCACTTTGCTGATGGGGCCATCGGGTTCGGGTAAATCTTGTTTGGCGCGTGTGTTGTTGGGTGTTTGGCAACCCACCTCTGGCAAGGTGTTGCTTGACAACACCCCCATGCCCGAATGGCCACGTGAACAACTCGGGCCACAGTTGGGCTACTTGCCACAAAGCATCGATTTGTTTGACGACACGATTGCCGCCAACATCGCACGCTTGGGGCAGGTTGACCCGGAAGCTGTGGTGGCTGCAGCCAAAACAACAGGTCTGCACGAATTGATTTTGCGACTGCCCAAAGGGTATGAAACACCCATTGGCGAAGCTGGACACTTATTGTCAGGAGGCACACGCCAACGTATCGGCTTAGCGCGTGCTGTGTATGGCAACCCCAAACTGGTGGTGCTAGATGAGCCCAATGCCAATTTAGACGATGCCGGCGAAAAGGCCTTGGTACAAACGCTGGAAACTTTGAAATTGCAAGGCACCACTGTATTTGTGATTTCACACAGAACCCATTTGATGGTGGTGGCCGATCGTTTGCTGATATTGGCAGATGGCATGGTTCAAGCCAGCGGCCCCAAAGACGGCGTGCTTGCCGCCACGAGATAAAGCCTTGCACTTCAATGCGCTGCGTACACCTAAGACACACTTTATGACATCACCCAACACTACACCTGCTACAGACGAAGCCTTCAGCCCCGGTCACGCTGCCCGCGTGGGCTACCGCATCATTGCCATTGGCTTGGGTGGTTTTTTGTTGTGGGCTGCTTTGGCCCCTCTTGAAGAGGGCGTGCCTACACAAGGCATGGTGGCGATCGACACAAAGCGCAAAGCGGTGCAACATTTGCAAGGCGGCATTGTGAAGGAAGTGCTGGTGCGCGAAGGTCAGTTTGTGAAAGAAGGCGACATGGTGTTGCGCTTGGACGAAGCCACATCGCGCGCTCTGTTTGAAGCGGCCAAACAAAGCTTATCAGGCTTGCAAGAAAACGTGATTGCACAAACCGCCATGCTGGAAGGTTTGAAACGCGCTGAAAAAAACCGTCAAGATCAAATTGGCTTGATCGATCGCGAAGTGAGCGGTGTGCGCGATTTGGTAAAGGAAGGCTTTGCACCAGCTGTGCAATTGCTTCAGCTTGAACGCACACAAGCAGACATTCGCACCAACCTGAGCGACATTCAGTCGAACCGACAGCGCACCCAACAAGGTATTTTTGAATTGCAACACCAGATCGTGGCGGCACAAGAAAGGCTAGCCTCTGCTGAACAAGATTTGCAACGCTTGAGCATTCGCGCCCCCGTGGGCGGACAAGTGGTGGGACTGACTGTGCAATCAGTAGGTGCTGTGATTCAACCCGCGCAAAAAATCATGGACATCGTGCCCGAGGCCGAACCGTTGCTGGTTGAGACGCGCGTTGCGCCGCATTTCATTGATCGCATCAAACCTGGAGATGCGGCAGATGTTCGTTTTACGGGGTTTGCCAACACGCCGCAGTTGGTGGTGGCCGGAAAGTTGATGTCGATATCAAGTGATGTATTGACTGAACCCAACCAGGCCCCTTACTACTTGGCACGCGTGGCCTTGACACCGGAAGGTTTGCAAAAACTTGGCACACGCACCTTGCAGCCCGGCATGCAAGCAGAAGTGATTTTGAAAACCGGTGAACGCACTTTGTTGCAATACCTGTTGCACCCACTGACCAAACGCGTGGCCGCCTCGTTGAAGGAACACTGAACGTATGGGTACGTCGACCTTCATACGCTCCCCCATCAGGCTTAGACTGAAAACATTGGCTTGGTCGTTGACCTTGGCCTGCTGCACCTCCGCGAGTTTCGGCATGGATTTGCTGCAAGCCTACAAGCTTGCTTTAGAAAACGACCGGCAATTGCGCGCAGCGCGAGCACAGCACGAAGGCGGTGTGGAAGCGTTGCCACAAGCATTGTCACGCCTGTACCCAAGCCTTGGGTTTTCGAGCTCGCGCTTGTCTGTGTCGCAGGACCGCAAAGACGGCACAACGCAATACCCAACACAACACTACCCCAGCCAAAGCGACACCTTGAGTTTGCGGCAACCGCTTTACAACCCACGACTGATAGCTTTGAAAGACCAAGCCAGCGCTTCGGTTGCTGGTGCTTCGGCCAACCTGCAAGGTGAGCTTCAAAACCTTGCGGTGCGCGTGACAGAAGCTTATTTGAATGTGTTGTTGGCTCGCGAACGTGAGGCATTGGTTGAAAGCCAAATCAAATCCACCGAATCGCGTTTACGGGCGGCGCAAAAATCGTTTGCGGCAGGCATTGGCATTCGTACTGATATTGACGAAATTCAAGCCCAACTGGATGTGCTGCTGGCCCAAGCGTTGCAGGCCAAGCAAAATATTTTGGTAGCCGCGTCAGAGCTTGAGACCCTCACAGCCAAGCCAACAAGCGGTTTTTTCGCCTTGGACAAGAAAACTTTCCAACCCAACAAACTCGACCCTGGCCCACTAGAACCTTGGCTGGCCAACGCACTCGCGCGCAACAATGAAGTGCGCTACCGCTTGGCGCAACGTGATGCCCTGCAAGCAGCGCTGACATCGGTTCACGCAGAAGATTTACCAGCGCTGGATGGTTTGGTACAAATCAGCCGCAATTCTGGCGAAAACGCTTATTTTGTGAACTCACGGACCGAAAACCGTGCGGTAGGCCTGCAACTGAGTGTGCCGCTGTACCAAGGCGGTTGGTTCAGTTCACGCCAGCGTCAAGCACAGGCCAATTTGCGTGAAGGCCAAGACATGCTGGAACGCGCAGAGTTGATGGCCCAAAACGAGGTGCGCAAGGCCTACTTTGCGCTGCGTGAAGGGTTGGCTCGTGTGGCAGCGCTAGAAAAAGCCATCGCATCCGCACAATTGGTGGTGCTGGCCAACCAAAAAAGCTTTCAAGCCGGGGTGCGCACAACGCTTGACATCTTGGCCGCAGAACAACGCGTGGTGCAAGTGGCCGTCGATTTGGCAGAAGCCCGCGCCCAAAGCATGAATGCATGGGTGCGCCTGAAGGCGCTGGTGTCTGAGGTGGACGAGGCCAGCTTGGGCAACTTGGCAACACAACTAGCACCCACAAAGTAGTTAGAAAATTTTATTTTTCGGGCTTAATCAGCAAATTTAATTATTTTGCTAAATTTATTGCTCTTTGCCTTAGACAAATGTAAGATTCACTTATCGGATCGAGAGGTTTTCTCTTGGATCATTTATTGGAAGTGAATCACCATGGCTGCTTATACAACCACCCGGATTACCAACTTTACTGAGCCCTCGAGCAACAGCAATTGGATCGGGATCACCGACGGATCGAGCTCGTTCAAGTTGATGGGAGCGCCTACGCCAGGCAGCACCAACGAATTGGTGGCTGTTGGAAAGTCTGTTTTTGAAGGCTCAACACAAACCCTCTACAGCGCCGCATACAAAGTAACAAAACCCAACGGAGACATTTCTTGGGACTTGTTTGTTGCCAAGGTCAACGGGAACTCATCAGAGTTGCAGTATGTGGCCAATTACAGTGACTTGTCCAACCCAGGCTTTGCCGAAAGCTTGGTGGGATTTGATTTGAACAACAACGGAACAATTGGCCCCACCAACCTCACAGTTGTTTCTCAAACGATTAACAACGCCACCGTTCCCGATGGGGGCAATGAGTTGCTGGCCAAAGACGCGAGTGGGAATTTTTACTTCTTAGACAAAACCAACGGCACAACACAAGATCACAAACTCAATTCGGTAGGAATAGGTGGGGTTTGGTATGACGTGCTGATTGCCAGAGAATCTGGCGGTTCGATTTTGAGAACCGACACACTCGATTACTCAAATTCAAATGGCTCAAATGGAAACGGCAATACAAGCAAAGCGGTTGCCGTTGTCAAAAGTGACGAAGCACCGCCTTCACAAATGCCCGGTGGAGGCACTCTTAACCAAACCGTCACGCCAGCATATTACGTTTTAATCAAGCACGTACGCGAAGGACAAGCGACACAGTGGCAGATTAAAAAGTTTTCTTTAACGGGCGAACTAGACAACAGCTATTGGAACAACGAAACATCTCGCGTCTCTCAATACGAAACCTTCTTCAAACAAGATTTGAATGGGGATGGCGGCCAAAATGCATCCCCTTCACCCGTCGACATTTCGACTGACAGCAACACAGATGGTGTAGTGGCTGGTCGCAACATTGATGGCGATATTTTCATTCGTGATGGCAACACAACCAAGGCTGTTAAGTCGTCTATGTGGGGCGGCCCTTCGATTGAAAACACATCCACAACCAATTCGTCACAAGTCATAGCTGCGACTGATGGTAGCCAACCTAGCGGCACATACCTATTGGCCGTCAAGAATACGCAACGAGACCCTGTCGATCTCACCAAAGCGCCGACCGTCACGTGGGACGTGTATACCGTCAGAGACAAAGATGCCTATGCGGTGGCCTATCCGTCGAACACCACCATGCCGGGCATGAGCACATCAAACATTGGCGCCAATGAATTGATTTACTCGACCATGAACCAAGGTGATCGCGCAACGGATGTCGCGATTGCTGATTTCGAGCTGCGTTTTGATCAAGATCTGAACGAGGATGGAACCAAAGGCCTGGTGACGGCCAACATTCTTTCCGTGGCGTCAGACACGCAAGGCGTTCGGCTGGAGCGAGACAAAACAGACAAGTCGCTTTATATTGCAAAGTACAACGGCACATCACGGGAGCTCAAAGCGATCGTGAGCAATACCCCAATTGAATTCAACAGCCAAAACCCTGGTTGGAAAGACCAAAAAGAAGCGATTGCAGTTGAGGCCATCAAAAACAGCAACAACGAAATAACTGGCTACAAGCTTGCCGTCAAAAGAACGCAATACAGCGAGACAGGCCCACTAGCAATGACAGGGGGGGCCGCTGGCGGAACAGGCAACGGGACAAAAGAGTCTCCCAGAGTCACTTGGGACATCTTGCTTTTGGATGTCGATGGCAAAGTCAACAGCGGCTCCTACGACAGCAACAATATGTGGAAGGACGAAACAATCCGTGACCTTCCATCTATCACGCCTTACGAATCATTTTTTGGCGAAGATTTAAACGGCGACGGAAAAGCAGGTGTTGACGCAAGCACCTTGACGATGTCAACACTTGACAAGTCTGGCGTTAAGTTAGGCCGTGATAGCGAGAAATCTCTTTACATCGTGAGCGGCACACAGGCCAAGTCGATTGGCAACACCTCTTGGCTGGAATACGCCAACAGCTGGACAAATGGAAACGGCGGCACCAACTCAAACGAAACCAAAGCAGTTGCTGTAGAGGCGATACGTGACAACTCAAACATCATCACCGGCTATAAGCTAGCCCTTAAGCGAACCGACACGTTCGACGGGGTGAGCAATGTGTCATGGGACATTCTCAGCTTAGACGCCGAAGCCAAGGTGACATATGGATCATTTGTCAACAACGCTTGGCGCGATGACTCAGTACGCGGACAAAAGTCGATCGCACCATTTGAAGAAATTTTTGGTGACGATCTGAACGAAGATGGCCGCACCGGTGTGGATGTTGCGTCCCTGACCAAAGTGAGCACCGACACCACGGGCATTTTGTTGGCTCGCGACAAAGAAAATTCTTTGTTCTTACTCGATGGCAACAATGCCAAAGCTGTGTCGGCTTCTTGGTTGGAATACAGCAACTCATGGGGCAATGGCTCAAACAAGAAAGAAGCGATTGCCGCTGAAGCAGTTCGCAACAATTCAGGCACGATCACTGGCTACAAAATGGCCTTGAAACAAACCGATGTTTACGATGGCAAGATCACCGTGAACTGGGATGTGGTGACATTGACCGCTGATGCGAAGTTAGAAAATGCTTCGGGCGCGGCCATGGCAGGTGGAAACTCGCAAACCAAGTCGATCTCAGCTTTTGAAGACATCTTCAACCAAGACTTGAATGGCGATGGACGCATTGGCATTGATACAGCCAACTTAACAAAAGTGAACACCGACACCACGGGCTTGTATTTGGCACGTGACGCTGAAAAAGCTTTGTACATCGTGAATGGCAACTCGGCCAAAGCCGTTGGCAACTCATCATGGTTGGAATACGACAACAACTGGGGTTCAGGCTCTAACAAACGCGAAGCCATTGCAGTAGAGGCTGTGCGAGATGGCAATGGCAACATCACCGCCTACAAACTGGCGATGAAGCAAACCAACACCTGGAATGGCACCGACAACGTGACGTGGGACGTGCTGCATTTAGACACGGACGCCAAAATCACTTACGGCTCTTGGAATAGCAACGAGAACAAATGGGTGGACAACTCTGTGTACGGCGTGAAGTCGATGGTGGCTTACGAAACCTTGTTTAACCAAGACTTGAACAATGACGGCAAGGTTGGCATTGACGTTGCCACATTAAAAATTGCCACCACCGACACACGCGGCGTGCGACTGGCACGCGACAAAGACAATGCGCTGTTTATTGTGGATGGCGCAGGTGCCGCGGCAGTCGCAAAAGCCGTCGGCAACGCTTCTTGGTTGGAGTACGACAACAGCTGGACAGGCGGTTCTAACAAAATGGAAGCCATGGCCGTTGAAGCAACCCGCGACGGCAACAACACCATTACTGGTTACAAATTGGCTTTGAAGCAAACCAACGACTGGAATGGGAACAAAGACGAAAATTGGCAAGTGCTCAACTTGGATTCACAAGGCAATGTGAATTGGGGCGGCACAGCAGGCGGAGCGTTGTGGACAAAGAAAATTCGGCAAGTTGAAAACTTGGTGCAAGAAGATTTGAACAACGATGGCACCACAGGCATTTCAACCGCCACCCTGACTTCGTTCACTGAAGTGGGACTCACTGCAGAAGACAACGTTAAGTTGGCCAAAGACAGTTCTGACAACGCGTTCTACATCATGGACAACGCCACGGCCATCACCTTGATGGATTCGTTTGGATCCACGCCAGAGTTAACCTATACACGTCAATGGGGTGGTGGCTCAACAACATCTGAGGTGATGGGCGTTGCCAAACAAACCGTGGGCAACGACTACCAGTTTCGCATTGCTGTGAAGGTAACCAACACCTACGGCAGTAACAGCGACGTGAGTTGGCAAATTCACACCGTCAGCAAAGACGGTGTGCTTGACTGGAGCAAAGTAGCCAATGCGCGCAGTCCTGGACGATTTGAGAGTATTTTTGGTCAAGACTTGGATGGCGTGACCAGCGCCACCCCAACCGCCATTGCCACAGACACCGGCACCGTGAAATTGCTCAAAGACGAAGCAGGTGTGCTTTACATTCAAGACACTGGCGATACCGACAACAACGGCATCACGTATTTGGTGGATGCACAAGGTGGTTCACCCTCGTTTGACTTTGACACCGGCAGCTTGAAATCTGAGAGCTATGCCATTCATAAGTTAACAGACAACACTTACCGTTTGGCGGTGAAGAAAACTTCGTCTAACCAAAACGTGAAGTGGGAGGTTTACAACGTTGGCGTGCGCAATGCAAGCACCGATGAAGCCACCATCAACCGTACAAAAACGGTTTTCTTGAAAGATGTGCGTGATGTTGAAGCTTTGATTCAACAAAACATTGATAGTGACAGCATCATTGGTCGACCCCAAGAAAAAACACTGGTCTCTGGCGACATCGGTGACGTTAAAGCCTCATTGACCAATATTGATAAAGCGCTTTACATCAACGACACCTTGCAGGTTGTTGACGCTTTTGGTGTTGGGGTTGTATTGAACAAAAACTCATCATGGGATTCTGGCGCATCAACATTCGTTGCTGAGGTTGTGGCCACAGCATCTAAAACGGATGGCACGACAACCACTTATAAAGTTGCCGTAAAGGAAACAACAACACTTTCAGGTGAAACACCGAGTATCAATTGGAAAATTTATACAGTTGATCCGACCTCTGGGGTGATGAATGCAAAACCAGTTGAAACCAAATCGATCGCCCGCTGGGAGACTGTATTTGGTCAAGACTTAACCCCTGATGTGGGATCCTCGCTTGGCGTAGACCAAACTTCACTAACACCATTGACGGGTGACTCTGATGTGGCTCTCGACGCAGATGGCGCCGTCTATGTCCGCAACAGTGGCAACTTGATTCAGGTGACCGATGGCGCCGATGGTGCCATCAGCTTTGAATCAAACGAAACCTTGCCCGACGGCTTCAGCACCAGCAAAGTGGTAGGCGCACAAGCGCAAGACAGCGGTGATATTTTGTTGGCCGTGGAATATGCATCGCAAGTGGGCGATGTGACCGACAAGAGTTGGGTGGTGCACACCCTGGCCGTGCAGGGCACCGGCGCATCGGCCTATGCATCGATCGACTGGACAAAGGCCGTGGTGACCGACGACATGACGGACTACGCTGCATTGTTTGGCCAAACTTTCTCGCAAGATGTAGCAACCTTGGGCTCTTGAGCTCGTTTTATCAACTTAACAAAACATAACAATGATGATGCTCAAGACACGTGCAAGTATTTTGATGAGCCTTTGCATGGCCGCTTTGATGGTGGCCTGCGGTGGCGGCGGTGGCGGGGCAAGCGGAGTCGCAGCAGCTACAGGCATTACCGTGGTTCCTGCGTTGGGCGCTTTTTCTGCCGGCGTTCGCATAGAGGCTTATGACCCCGTAACAGGCTTGGCTATAGGGGATGGTGCGACCACCGATGCAACAGGCACTGCGGTGATTGACCTTGGAACGCATGCCACTTCGTTTATTTTGAAAGCTTCGGGCAGCACATCAGCAAAATATTTTGAAGAAGGCTTGGGTGCGAACGGAACAGATACAGCATTCACAAGCAACGATGTGTTGCTGGCTTTGGTTCCAGCATCTGCAGCAGTGACCAAAGGCGCTTCGATTGGCGTGACGCCTCTGACACATATGGCAGCTGGTTTTGCGGTGAACAGTTTGAGCGATTTGAAGGTCAACATACCAGCAGGCAAAGATGCGGCAGACGTGATGTACGAAGCCATGGCTCGTGTGCGTTACATCACCGGACTGACTGTCCAAGGAAGTGAACGCGGAAAGATCACATTGAGCCCCGTTCTTGCTCCAAGTGTGTTGTCATCTACCACCAAAACAGCGGGCATCAACCTAAGTCAAGCGGGTGGCTATTACGGTTTGTTTTTGTCAGAGCTGTCGAAGGCCGTGAGCACCGAAGCCCCTGCACGATCGTCACTCGATTTAGCCAAGTCACTCTTTAACCGCGCAGTCGCCATGAAAGCCTTGGTGTCCGCTGGCACATTGGCAACCAACTCAGCTGCCGTCACCAACTTCCAAGCCTCAACCGATTACGCCGCCATCACAACAGCAACAGCCGCCGTTGGCGCGGGAAATTCAACCTTTCTTAACACCTGCAAAACTTTGCCGCAGCAAGATGCCATCACTTTCAACGGCGTTTTTGCCAACGCAAACACCTTGAACAACTTCGTACCAAGTGGCAATGAATTGGCGCAGATGGTGTTGGACCTGACGTTTGCTGCCGATACCAAAGTCACCAAACACTTGGTTTCACCCTTTACCGAAACCAGTACTGGCGCCAACGGTTGCTGATAGCGTTTATTCACAAAGCCAAGCTTGGGCAACCCGGCTTGGCTTTTTTTATGGCACGCGCTACAGTTGCAACTTCCGTTTGAAGGACTGCAACCATGTCACCCAAAAACCCATTTTTCGACCCCGCCGCCACCGATAAGGTGAAAGAACAAGCCCAGCAAATTTGGCTGGCAGGTTTAGGCGCGTTTGCCAAAGCTCAGGAAGACGGCACCAAGGCGTTTGAAAAGCTGGTGACCGATGGCATCACGATGCAGCGCAAGGTGCAGTCGACCGCTGAAGAAAAAATGGCTAAAGCCAGCCAAAAGGTGAGCCAAGCTGCGCACCAGTTCAACGAACGTGCCACAGGCCAATGGGACAAACTAGAAAATATTTTTGAAGACCGGGTGTCTAAAGCGCTGTCACGTTTGGGCATTCCCAATGCGCAAGACATGGCGGCACTTCATGAACGCATTGCGGCGCTTGAAGCACAACTGGGTAAATCAGCCAAGCCTGTAACTAAGAAAACGACTGCAGCCAAAAAGGCGCCATTGAAGAAAACTGCCAGTAAAAAATAAACATGGCAAAGAAGGCGCCTCGTCGCACAGCAGAGCGTATTTTGGAGGTCACGCTGGACCTCTTCAATCGCTTTGGCGAGCCCAATGTGTCGACCACGCTGATTTCTGCTGAGCTCAACATCAGCCCGGGCAATTTGTATTACCACTACCCAGCCAAAGATGAGTTGGTGAATGCGTTGTTCACGCGCTATGAAACGGCGCTGCATGAATTGCTTGAAGCCGCGCCCGGTGTGCGCGATGTTGAAGACGCTTGGTTTTTCATGCACACGCTGTTTGAACTGGTGTGGCAGTACCGTTTTTTGTACCGCGACTTGAACGATTTGCTCAGCAAAAACCGCCGTCTAGAAACGCATGTGAAAGACGCGCTTCTGCACAAAACCACCGCGTTTCGTGCACTGCTGGATGGCTTGAGCCACAGCAAGATTTTGCAAATGGATGCATCACAACGCGAGATGAGCGCCACGCACATGGTGGTGATGCTGACCTGGTGGTTGAGCTACGAATATGTACGCGACCCACGCCACGCACTCGAGCCGCAAAGCGCGCAGCAGTCGTTGCTCAAAGGGGCCAAGCATGTATTGGGGCTGCTGTCACCTTTCACGGCGGGTGAGCACCGTGCGCATTTAAATGCGCTGTTGGCGGCTTATTGAACGATTGACAACCACCGCAGCGTTATTGAGTCGTATTAAATATTCAAAAAAAGGGGGCTCATGGGACACGCACTGAAAGTGACTGCGATTGGAAATTCTGTTGGGATTGTTTTACCAAAGGAGCTGCTGGCACGTCTTCGGGTTGAAAAAGGAGACAGTCTTTATGTTGTG
>JACCDN010859880.1_pt1 | contig 70240 bp, 50 predicted proteins | sample 7441691 | NCBI WGS metagenome assembly JACCDN01 (sample SAMN15323439, study PRJNA562643) | freshwater metagenome | isolation source: river surface water | place: USA:Blue River Watershed | collected 2017-08-16
GATCAGCTGATTGCCGACAGACTTGCAGAGATTGACGCAGTGTCAGACTCTTTGTCAATGTCAGTTATCAAAGAGTTGGAAGGTTTAACACTCACCGAAGTCATAGGTGGAACTGAGTGGAAAGTGTTTAACGGATATCTTTTCCAAGTAGTTGACGGGCAAGTTGTTCACGAAGGTCGCAACGCTGACGATCAGAGAAACTATCAATATATGTATGACAGAAGAGGAACTTGTTACTCAACTGGTGTGCCTCAAGGCAAATGCAATGCATGGCTTCTTCAGTGTATACTCAGCAATGAAGACGGCAGTACAGGCAAGTGTTTGAAAACAATCGAGACTGGTGCTTTTGATAGCTTTGATCTTAAAGCTGCGGCAGACACACATCCAGACCTTGTTCTTGCAACTCTTAAGAAGTTCGGATTCAAACTTGTCTCAGATTCGCTTGATGGAAGAGACTTTTGGCGTGTCGAGTCGCTTCAAGAGTGGGTAGAGTCTGGTCATTACAAGAAAGTGTGGAAAGACGACTGTGGTCTCGCAGACCCAGACTGTGTTGCCGCACCTAATCCAGCAGCAGCTGGTGAACAACCAAAGAGCGCTGCCCAGAAACTGAGTGAGGCAGTTAAGGCCCACAAGAAGTTCTTTGCATACCTTGACGCCCTTGTTCGTGTAACAAACGAAAAGAACTACCAGGCCCTCAACGGGCACAACAGCGTGTCAGGACATTCAGGTGCGTTTGTGCCTTATGAAGTAACTGTGCCGAAATGGGCTCAACATATGACTCCACTTGTGTTATCTGAGAGAAGAAGATTGGCTGGCATTAGAGGGTTGTCTGACATTGCTAGACTTAGAAGCACATATGCTACTACATTGTCTCCACAAATCAATCTTAATGTCGGTCGTAGCGGTGTTATTTACACACCATCAGGTCTTAACTTGCTTAGTCGTGGCATGATGAACAGCGGTATACTTTCTCCTATTCTGATGGGAGGCGGGTTCAGACTCGAACCAAAAGCAACAAAAGAACAGTTAGGAGGTTCTTACAAACAGTTGGGCGGTGTTCTTCCAGTGGCATACAAAGTCGTTGCAGAAGACGTTAGCGACAAGTTTAAAAATATGTACGTCTCTGCTAAGAGACGAGCGACGAATGCCGGTGCCGAAATCAGAGACGAATCCGATTTCATTAAGAAATTAGACCAGTATAAGAAGCTTCACACCGACATAAGCAAGACTTTACAGGCTCTTAACGACTTTGTTGACATGACTAACAGATACGGATTCAGGAAGAACTCTAAATATCTTAACTTGAACAGCATTACAAGTCTAAGCAATCATTATAACAATGTTCTTAGAAAATATGTCAAGACAGAAGACCGTATTCTTGAAATGATTCAAGTAATCTACGAACAGATGGCTAAAGACAACTCAAAAGAGATTAGCGTCATCAATCATTAAGCGAACACCGATAACTAAATATTCGAGCTTTGTTTGAATATAAAAAATAAAAAAAGAATTTATGTTAAATTCTTTTGTTAACAACTATGAGATTTCTAGTCACTGAATATGACATTGCTAATCAGTGAAAACAAGATTGCTAAGACCGTTCATAATATTAAGTATGTTGTAACTTATAAAATAAGCTCTAAACTTTGCGTCGTTGTTAAACGTAATGACTTTATTCATTCGCAACTGAGCAGCAACATTGTCGATCTTGCTCATATTGCTAGTGCCGGAAGGTTGATATTTATCTGGGAAAAGACAAAATGAGTACACATTGATTCCCTCGTCTGGAGCATATGTAAAATGTTGGTAAGGATGCACCCAGTTAAAATACTCTGACTCTCTATATGTTATTCTCTCTTGGCCGCTCAGTAACAAGTTTGAATTCTCTATCAGATTACTTCCAGTATACTCATACTGTTTCGAGTCAAACGCTTTAGGATTAAAAGTTATCTTATAATCGTCTGTGTAGTTGAAATGATCATTGACACGTGTGTCACGCAAATATGTCTGTTGGGCGACAAACGTTAGTAGTTTTACAGGATGTCTCATCTCTAAATTTATTCTTGGATTAGTTGCACTGATTGTTTTTTCTGTTGTAATATTTAACTGTTCAATCAAATATCTGTGCTTCGACTGGGAAAACTTTATGCGTTCTTCTTCATCAAGAAATATATAGTCAACCAGAAGATAACTTTCAACAATAGATATAGTGCGCTGCCTATTATACGAATTGGCTACTTCTTGTGTATTTATCTGTGGCATTGACGTGTATTTTGATGTAGAACCGCGGATCAAGTATTTCTGGTTGTTAGGATTGTTTAAAACAGTGTTTAGCTCTGCTTCGTTTGTTATAGTCGTGTTTGTAATGCTTTTGAACACGTTTCTTGATAATCTGTGATAATATAAACGTTTGTTCAACACGTCGTAATGTCTATAAATACCAAATGCTTTGTCGTCATCTATTATCTGTTCAATGTATTCGCCTTCTTTATAGTTTACAAGGTCTTGATGAACATTTATATAGTGTGTCGGAGTTATGCTGATACATTTATCTAGTTCACTGAATTCAACATTTATTTTGACTTCATTATAACTAAGATTAAGCACAGGAAGAGCAAGATTACGGTATTTGCAAAACCAAAACTGTAGTGGCACATAGAGCATCATACTCTCTTTGCCATTTGTATATTCATTAAAATCTTTGTGCAAACCAATCATTTTAAGATAGTTCATATAAGTAGTTCCTGTTAGTTCATGCCATATGTTTAGCCATTCACCATACTGTTTATCGACTGTCTGTCCGCCTATCTCTATTTCAATAGATTTGATTATTGCAAATCCTATCTTTTTGACCCATGCAAATTTTGTAATGTTATCAACTTCTCCATTGTCATCTAAAAACGGTTGTATTGTCGGAAGTTTAATTACAAGATACATCTTGCTTATGAGATCGCCACTCCTTGAGACAACACATGTGACTTTCCTTCCAAAATCTGGATCGTGAGTAAATAGTTGTGGTATGACTTCAATTGAAAAGTTTGTGTGTCTTCTATACACTGTTTTGAAAAGAGTTATTTGCGGATCTTTTGTTATAAAAATATCTTGAAAACCATATGCAACAAGTTGTATTAAACCAGCTCCCATGTATTTTGAATATAAGATATATGTTTATATTAATTATGTGAAAGTGCGGCTTGCCAGTTTTGTACAAGTGTGAGGATAGAGATCATCAACATCACGACAATTAAATATTTAGACAAACTAAGATGTCTTAGTCTGTCTGAATGCTACTATTTTTATCGATTTTATAGTTATTTTTAACATAAAGTTATTTTTAACATAAAATCGATAAAAACTAAAAATTCAAGCAAAGCTTGAATTTAAAAGAGATAATGTTTGTTTATGCAATATGTCTAAAGCTGTGGAATTGGCTTAACGGACCTGCACCACTAATTAAATGCTAGACCAGCCATTCCGCTAAATATTCTTAAAACATTATAACTCGACGCATATAATCCTATGCGCAATAGTTTATCATACTCTCTCATCTCAGTAACAACTTCTGGTTCTAAAATTATCTCAATTTCAACATCGTCAATCTTCGACATATTTACAGAACCCGATGGTTGATAGTATTCTGGATATAAGGCAAAATTGTATGCATATTTACCTGTTTCTGGCATGCGTGTATGTGATTTGTATGGCACACACAAATTGCAGTAAGAGCCATCGAGCATTAGTTGTCTGTCTCTTCCGTTAAATTTAAACTTTATTTGTTTAGCCATGTTTATAACTCTCTTGTATACTGCCGATTGATAACTGTAGTCGTGATACTGTTTGTCTGTCACTTTTTGCAAGTCTTGTATTCCCCATATAATCTCTTTACATGGATTTGTGAAATGTACTTTCCGAACGAGTTTATGTTCTCCTTCTGGTGTTTCTTGCAAATTGCTGAAGTTGATATATTCTGTTCCATTATACTGTAACACTTCGATTAGTTGTTCGTGTTTATGTGATGATACTAATGCTCTTTCGTCTGTGTCAAGATACACATATCTGCAAACCAGATGTGCATCTAATGATGGTTTCTTTTTAAAAACTGCACCCGCGCTCCATTTCGCTATTTGATCAAACTGTTTAAGTTTTACACTGATACTTATTTTAGTTAAATGTAATGCTGTCATTGGCAATGATGATTCTGCTCTTCTGCAAAACCAAAACTGCAATGGTATATAGAGTGTGTATGCAGGTTTTATATCAGTATTGAAGGTAGTCATGTCAGGCACGTTTCCTATCATGATATTATATCCGCGCACATGTTCAGATTTTTGTGTAAGACTTGTATAATGGTGCAGCCATTCGCCAGTATGAACATCGATTATCTGATCGCCAATTTTCAGTTCTATTTTTTCTATAATAAAATGGCCTAACTCTTTTATCCAAGAAAATGATGCAGGCCTCTCTGTTCTTGTGTTCTCGACAGTGGTATATAATTTGTTCTCTAGCAAGTCGTTTCCAGGATTGTTTGGATCGCTATTATCTATGTCTGTTAAAGTAGATTCATTTTTGTTGTGTGTGTCAAAATAGTATTTGTACACATTGTTATACGTGACTCTAATGTTTGTCTCGTTGTCTGGCGACTGTGTATACTTCATGTTAAGTATGTTTTTGACATAGTCGGTGTTATTCAGATAAATACTTTTCATGTAGTTGTATATATCAATCTCTGATGCAAACCCGTTGTATGTAGAGTATATTTTAGCAATGTTTCTATATAGGCCAATTGGATCGACATTTATAGTCAAACTCGTGTAGAGATCAGCATATACTGACCTTTGTAATGGCGATAAGCCGGCTATATTAGAATCGTTATACCAGTCATACAGTTCTGTGCCGCCTATATATGGATTTGAAGGTGCATTAATTGCTAAAAGTATGTTGCTATCATACTCTTGGATGATATTGTTTACTGCTATCTTGTCATCGATAATGTCTTCTGCACCAAGCAACATAGTGTTCAAGTCGGCATCAACAGCTCCTCCATATCCATATACCGGATTATTTTGTACAAGTTCAATAAGTTTGTTGAGGATGTTTGTTGTTGATTCAAAAAAATATATCTTCTTGTTAAGAGGCGTGTCTTTGACTCTTAAAATATTCTTATACAACTTGTATCTGTCTGCATAATCAGTGAATATACTCTTTTTACTGGCAATAAAATTAGTTATAGATGTCAATGTAGTGTCAGAGTTGTATATAAAGTCGGACGATAACATATAATAGTCGACTCCGACAATATCTGGACCGTCAAATATCTTATAGATTGTTGGTATCACTGTTGCATTATCATACACGATATTATTAAGATATGACATGAATTCAACTCCTAAACTGTTTTCGAAATACTCTTTGTTAAGATGTTTATCATGATATGTGCTATTTAAAAGATTTCTGTAATTATCCTGTATCTGTTTCCAAATAATCCCTGCTGCATCAAACACAGGTGTGTTGTCTGTTACACCAGAATTGTAAACGCGATATCCGTTCTCTTTATATGTAGTGTATGACGGAAGAGCAGTTGTGAAAAACGATGCAAGAATACTGTTCATGTTGTTTATAACAACTGTGTCAGTATAGCCTTCGTTTGCTATCACTGTGTTAATAGAACTTTGAAACTCTGCGTTTATATAATCCATTACCATAGTGAAACTAAAAACAACTTCTGGTCTGATAGTTCCGGTTATTAAAACATCTGTAGACGACTTTTTATTTGCTTTTGTAACAGTGACGAGTTCGATAAGTTCGTCTGTTGTAAGTATTATTTGTGATTCGATTGCCGTCAACAGTGTATTATATTTTGCGGTCAGCTCAGTATCCATAGCAGTATAAAATGGATCAGAAAGTCCTAAAGCAGTCTCAAGATACTGTAATATAACTTTCTGTATATCTTCAAGAACAAGTATTGGAATGAAGTTTAACAAGTATACTGTTTCTAGTTCGTCACTGTCGGTTATTCCTGGCGATACTGTCATGACAACAAGAACTGACAGTCTATTCCACAGTGTAGTTATATCATTTCTAAAATAGTTGGCGTAGTTCGGATCTTGGAAAAACGACAGTACTTTCTGCAACATGTTTGTGTAGTTTGCATCAATGTATCGTGCATAATAATGGTTAAATGTTAATGATGTATCATATTTAAAATATCTTGTAATGTCATCATCAATTGAAAGTTCATCTTCGACGAGATTTAGCAGAATAAACGGGAGAGATGTTTCGAATGCGTTGACACCTTTCTGTGTACGTATCGGTTTTAAGCCCCTGATTCTGTACCGTTCTTTTAGACAGTTAAAAAAGTTGTTCATGCTGTCATAGTTTCTATTTATATTGTTGATAACACTATCGACAAGTATGTTTTTAATTCTTTCAAGTTCTGTGTTGTTGTTTATAACTGTTCTGTTGTCAAGCAGAAAAGCAAGATACATTTTGTACGAATCGAGCTTCATATATTCTGTCGTGTCAGGTGTAATACCATCTGGCGGATTTTGTGCTTGACGATATATATTGTCTAACACAATATTAAAGGTAGTTAAACTATCAGAGTATATGTTTCTGTTATACTTTCCATATTCTATGTTTGATATGAATTTAAATATCTCGTCAACATATGTATTTACATTTGACTTCAAAAAATAGAGTGATCCATTATTAAATTCTCTTATCTGGTTAAACAACATAAGCTGTAATGTGTCAGAATTTACCAAGTTGCGCGGAGTTGTTGTGTCTGCAATCAAAGCGTTTGTGTAGCTGTAGAATATGTTATTTGTTTCGCCAGTCATTAAAGCAGAAACAATATCGTTAAAATACTGGTCAACTGTTTGCAACAATACACTCACATTAACATCTGGATCAAAATCAGTCTCTAATATAGTTATCATATTTTCTAACTTTAACAGAATAGATTCTAGTTCAATAATTCTGTCTGCAATTAGAGTTTCAATAACTGCCAATTCCGATTCGTCAATAGGTTGATTCAGATCACCAGTCGGAATAAAAGTGATGCCATACGTTGCTAACAAGTTTTTTACTTGTAATCTTGTATAAGATTCGAACACAATATCTATTTGGGGCAGTTCAAGGACCAATATAATACTGTTTAATAAATCACCATATTTCCGAAGATTGGCAAAAGTCTCTGTGCCAAAGTTAAGCGACTGGTTAAAGTTTATCTTGTGTTCATATTTGGAATAATTTGTGTGCCTTCTATACACTGTTTTAAACAATGTTATTTGAGGGTTATCAGTTAATATTGAGTCTTCTATATTTTTACCAACAAGTTGTAATATACCACCTGCCATACTATCAATAAAATCATATAACATTTAAATGTTATATGGTTTTGGTTTAGATGTTTCTGCTTTAGTTAACCACTTCTCTTAATTATTGTCTTTATAGTATATATGCACGGAGGTGTTATTATAGATAAAGGGGGCTATCATTTAAATATAGACAGTATAATGGAAGCCGATAACATAACTTACTACGTTAGTGGGAATGTCATACCGGATTTGTCGTATGCTGATCCAGAAAACAGATCAAAAACATTAAGAACGATTACAGATATAATGAAAGACAGAAACATTAGTCTCATTGTCGATCTATCAAACTATAACCATGATTTTCCTAAAGAGTGTGAATTCAAGGCTCACAACATACTTCATCTTAACTACAAGATTAGTGACAAGTCAGAAAGTCTAACTGATGATTCAAGCGACCATTTAGAATCACTGATTCAAACAATAGTGTCGGCGTTGCCAAAGATGCAAGATCATTTAGCAAACAGAGGTGGAAATGTATTGATCCACTGTTTCATGGGTCAAAACAGATCGCAACTCATCTTTATTGCATACATGATGCTTGTTCATAATTTCAGTTACTATGACATACGTGTTGAACTGATGAAAAACCGTGGCAAGTTTATTATAAGCAACCCTCTGTTCATAGCATTACTGTATCACATCTCTGTTAATAGAGACAAGTATCGTATGTTAATGAATATTAGTTCGCTAGATCTTAAACTTGACAATTTTGTTAAAGAGATAAAAGAGTTTATGTTGGTCAACAGAGTTGAGATATTAGAGTCGGAGAGCAGAATACATAAACAGTATCTTAGATATTTGACTGAAAAATCTTACCATAAAAATTTACAGAGACTAAGTAATCTGCTGACTAAAAAAAGCTAAATCTAATGACTAAAAAAAGCTAAATCTAATGACTAAAAAAGCTAAAACCAATGACTAAAAAAAGCTAAAACCAATGACTAAAAAAAGCTAAATCTAATGACTAAAAAAAGCTAAATCTAATGACTAAAAAAGCTAAAACCAATGACTAAAAAAAGCTAGATCAAAGCTTTTCTTTTAGATAACTAGAGTTTTATTAGAGATTTATTCTTCAATAAAATTTGTGTTGTTGTCATATCATCCTATAGTAAAAGCCAATCCTCCCATGCCAGATATAAATCTGAGGATGTTGTAATTGACCGCATATATCCTAATATTATATGCATTATCAGCATTTATAAGCTCTTCAACAAAATCGAGTTTCAGGAGTACATGAGGTATTCTTCCAAGATTTGCACTTCCAGAAGGCTGATGTTCTTGTGGTCTAAAAGAGAAAGAGTACATATTTATGCCTAAAGCTGGAGAAGTGCCATATATCTGATGTGGCTGAATATAATTGTAATATGTGCTTTCAAGTTTCGGCACTCTTGTTTTGCCATTAAATTCGAGTGTTGAATGTGTCAGTATGCTATTGAGTTTATTAGTTGATGGAATAGTATCTGCATAGCAGAAGCAGTTGATCGGGTCATGTCCATCAGTGTATGTAGTTCTTTTAACATTTTGTGCTATCCATATGATCTGCTTACATGAATGAGTAAAATCAAGAGTTATGTTTCTTAATAGATCAGTTGCATCGTCAATCTCATTTATTTGAACTTGTTCTATCAGGTATTCATGACTCGACTGTGCAAAACGTTTTCTCTCTTCTCTGTCAAGATATATATAGTCGATTAGAAGGTATGCTGTTAGATCTTTGTTGCTGTTCTCTAAATAGTCATCAAGCTTAGGTAGGCCAAGCTCTTTTATTCTCTGTTTACGTACAACTGGATCAGCACGTTCGGCTTCTGTTAACTCGCCATAGTAAAAACATTCTCCAAACTGTTTAAATTTGACTGTTATTGTAACTTCATTATATTGCAGTGCAACCAATGGCAAAGCTAATCCGTTGTATCTACAAAACCAAAACTGTAAAGGAATATATAGTATGTATTCGGGTTTAGTATCTCTGTTGACTTCTGTTAATGTTTTAACATTTCCAATCATTTTGTTAAAAACTTTGTCCATAAATCTATTACCTGTGAGCTCGTCCCATATGTTAAGCCAATCACCATACTGTTTATCAATCTCAATTCCTCCTATGGCTATAGATACATAGTTCAGCAATGCAAATCCTAATTTGCTAGACCATGCTGCTTTTGTAGTGGTATTTAGTTCATCATTTACTAAGTTTTGTAATCTAACAACTTCTTCATGAAAATATTTGTTGACGAGGTTCGACTGTGCTACTGCTTTGTCTAATGCTTTCTTAATCTGATCCTTAGTTGTTCCAGGCAACACGTTTTCAGATATGTCTTTGAACTGATCAACAACGTCTTCCATACTTATCTTTTCAAATACGAATGTCGTAGTATTAAGAATATTTATGAATTCCATTTTAATTCCTGTCGCATAGTTATCAATATCAAATGTGTCTTCAACAGCATTAATAACATCTTCAGTTGTTGTGTTTACAGCATCAATTTGTAGGACACCATTTCTATAGCCTTCTATATTAACTTTCATAAAGTCTTGCACAATATTAAAGTTGTCAAGCGCAGTCTGTAACTGTGACTGATATTGAGGTGTTGGCAATATTCTAGTGATAGATATCTTTGGTAGCAACACTTCTAAATATATTTTATGTATCAAGTCGCCTGTTTTTGGTATCACAACACTCGATTCTTTGCCAAAACCGGTTATGTTATCAAAAGGAACACGTATTGAGTCTACAGCAAAATTTGTGTGTCTCCGATACACTACTTTAAAAAAAGTTATCTCAGGTGTCCCTGTTAAAAATAAGTCGCTCGCACCATATGATGATATTTGTAATAAACCTCCTGCCATAATATATTTGTATATTAAATTATACTGATATAAGAAATAGTAGTAAGCTGGCGCAAAATATAAGATGTTAATATATGTACTTTTATGTTTTTTTTTAAGATTTAGGCAAAGCTTATTTTTTCGGCTTTTTATACTCAATTTTAATACAAAATTGGGTGTAAAAATAGCTAAAACTAATAACATAGTTATGTATTGCGGCGAAGAAGTTGTGTTTGCAAATATTTTAATGTGTTTATAAATGTTTTTATAGTCGTAATGTATGGTAAAATCTCGTCATAAAATAATAGATGTTACACATAAAGGAAAAACATATTCGGTTGTGCAAATAACATATAAAGGGAATGATGTACCAGTAGTATTGGATAAAACAGATGCAACGAACATAAATAATTCGTCTATAAAGCTGAGATGTGATGATTTCTGCAATATATTTTGTTCGTCAAATAATAAATATATCAAGCTGAATCAGAAGTTATTAGGAAACAACAGCAAAGAGATAGTAAACATAAACGGGATTGGTTTTGATAACAGACGCGAAAATATAAGAGAAGAAAAGTTCTCTAAACGTGTTTATCCTGCCAACATACATACACTTCCATACTATATATGGTATACAAGAGGAGACAAAACACACGGTGATCGGTTTGTAATAAAACTGCATGAATTTAAATGGTCGACGACAAGCTCGAAAAAATTAACAACAGAAGCTAAACTTGAGCAAGCAAAAGAGAAGATGATACTGCTGCGCAAAGAACGTCCAGAACTGTTTGTCGATACACTTATTGATCAGGAACATATAAAAGAGAGAAAGAAGTTGTTAAAGAGTTTTTACAAAATCATATACAGGGCAGGCTTCACAAACGTGAAAAGACTTGTGACAGACAGCAATGGTAATCTTATTACTGGCTACAAACTGTCTAGAAAAGATAGGTTAACTTTAAAAAGTCTGAAAATAACTTCTGTAAACAGTATCCCTAAAAAGAGTTGTCTCGAGATTGATGTGTTACCAAAGTATGTGTTCTACAGAAAGCCTTATAACAATAGAGGATCTTATTTTGCTATAGAAAATCATCCTTCTCTAACAAAGATTTGGAGAACAACAACTTCAAAAAAAGTTAGTGATCAAGATAAGTTTAATGAAATGATGACTAAATATAGTTCAATTCACTGATTATACGTCTTTACACTTGATTTTCATATAAAACCAAGTGTAAAGATTCAAGAGAGCTTAACTTTTAGCCAAAACTCTATTTCGAGTAAAACAATAGACACATTTCTGACGTGGTCGAACTTAACTGTATATCATTGTCAAGACCTTTACCTATGTTATATAGTGACATACTTACTATATTTAAAAACTGTATCTTTGTTTCTTCGTCTACAGTGTCGCATGTGTTATCTTTTAGTCTTTGAAAAATAGTCTGCATGATGTCATGTATCGAATATCCATCGTTTTTAATACTATACACGTTTTTAATTGATGCAACCACATCACCTTTTTTGCAGCTGATCAATAATTTGTCTATCTGTTTGTATATCTCTTTATTAAAAAACTTGTCTACATAGTCACTATCAACTTTGTTATTGTTCGTGACTATTAGTTGCAAATTGTTGATAGCAGTCCTTACATCTCCTCTAGAATATTTCGCTACCGTTAACAAGGCATCGTCAGTATACTTTTTTCCTTCCAATTCACATATGTGTTTAAGTCGTTTTTTTATGTTTTCGTCAGACGGCAGATTGAGTCTAATGATGCTACATCTGCTCTGTATTGCTTCTACTATTTTAGACGTCTGATTACATGTCAGAATAAATCTTGTCTTGTCTATATGCTCTTCCATAAGTACATTGATTAGATGTTGTGCTTTACTTGACATGTTATCTGCTTCGTCGAGCACAACTATTTTATGTCTTGGTAGATTCTCAGTATCTTTACCAAAATCAACTTTCTTTTTGCAGAAAAACGTCACAGTCTCTTGCACAGATTTTATACCTCTCTCATCTGAAGCATTAAGCTCTAATACACCTTGATCAGAATAAGATCTGAACAGCGTGTGTGTTATACAGTAGACTAGTGATGTTTTCCCTACGCCAGACTCTCCAGTTATCAATATATTCGGCATGTCTTTGTCTTTGAATATGTTTTCTATCTTTCTCATTATGATGTCATCTAATATAATCTCTTTTAATTGGGTTGGTCTATACTTTTCTGCCCAAGGTATATCAGTCATAAGCTCTGGTATTATCATTTATTTAAATCATAATACAGCTGTTTCTCAATTTTTGTCAATCTTTAATTGTTCTTAATACTTTATGTATGTCTGGATCATAGTCTGGGTTATCATCGTCAAACTCTTCTTCCAAATCACTGTCATTATACCCGTATGTGTTTTTTAAATGATCTTTTTTACTTATGATCTTATCGTCATGTATGTAGTATTTTTCTATGTCATAGTTATATTTTTTATACAGTTTCTCACGTTTCTCATACTGTTTTGGAAATGTTGATATTGTGTCGACTACATCAATTATAAGTGGCATGACTGTAATATCTTTGCCGGCTTTTCTCATAATTCTCCCGATTGCCTGTTGCACCGATGATTTTGATGTAGTCATTATTACTGTGTTTAGTCTCTCAATGTCAAGACCTTCATGAGCCATCTCATATGTAGCAAAGATAATGTCAGCATTATTCTCTGCTTCAGCCCTCTCTAGTTGTGAAGTTTTGCCAGTGTAATAGTATGAACTACATTCACCGTCAATCACATTGCCGGCTTTTATTTCGTCTTTTATTTTAATGTCTAACATGTTTTTCAACGTCTTGAGATGTTCTATCTTTGTTGTTCTCCCGCTCAAAACGAGTATTTTGCGATCTTCCATCATCCACGTCGTATATATGATGTCAACTAAAACTCGGTTTCTAGATTCTAACTCACATATATTGTTTATCATCTTCGCCATATTAGGCATCGTTCTGCCTTTTGCGCGCATCTTTTTCTCCATGTATAATTTATGTTTCGTATAGTAGTAAAACGTTTTGACTATGGCATGTTCATCGTCTTTTTTATCTATTTTATATAAGAAATCGCCTAAATGAAGTTTCAGGCAGTTTGTTAAATTTCCTTGTCGATATGGTGTAGCACTAAGGCCGATTGTGTATTTTGGACATATTTTAAACAATGCGTTTGAAAACACTTCTGATATGATATGGTGTGCCTCATCATATATAACAAGACCAAACTGGTCGAACAGTTTTTCGTCGTAATCAATCATGCTTACACTTTGCAACATTCCAATAACGATGTCTTTTCCTTCGACATCAACTGTTTTCCTTCGTATAGTACCTATCTTCGCATCGGTAAACTGTTTGGCTCTGTCAACCCATTGGTCTTGTAAAAAAGATTTATGAACTATAACAAGCGTTTTAAGACCAAGTTTAGCAGCTAGATAGAGAGCTACAACTGTCTTACCATAACCACATGGCAACGTTATAATTCCTCCTCCTTCTTTAATAATCTTTTTCTCACACTTTTTAACAATTTTTAACTGTTTTTCACGCAACTCTTTAAGAAATTTCATGTCTGATTTCTGCCCTTCATTATAGTTATGTTCTATATTTACTTTTTTGTTAGTATAGAATCTAGGCAGACATAGATACTCGTTTTTATCACGAAATATTGGATATGGAGTAATGTCACCATAATTATCGTTATATGAAGATATGCCTTGTAGTTTGTCTTTTATTTTTTTGATGTGCTCTTTATCATAATCTGAAGTCTTGATATAAGATCCTTTCATGGTGTATAATATCTGTTCTTGTTTATAGTGATTTATGTTAGATTAATCGATTTTCACTATTATTTAATATTTTCTTATAATATATATATACGATGGAAGATGTTGTAAGAAAACTGAAGCCTATAATACCTGGCAATTGCCGTATATCAGGTTTGGGAACAGAAAAATTAAGACCTCTTTTTGAGAAAAATGATTCGATAAAGAGCTTGCTAGAAGGACTTGACAAACATAGTTTACGCAACTATTTAACTTGCAATGATAATAGTCTAGTATTAGTAACAGTCGTTGTCGTGTTGTTTGTTATTGCTGTCCTCTATAACAACAAAATAGCGTCAAAGCCAAACAGATACATATCAAAGATTGACAGTTGGCCAGTTGTGTTTGCTGTCAGTTTTGTTGCTTGTAACTTTGTATTAGGTGAAAATATGTTGTTATCATTTGTTGTTGCTGCGATTATGACATATGGTTATCATAAATACATAGATTCAAACTATGACACAAAAATACCGATAGACCATATGGACAATGTTGCGTTAAAGAACGATAGCATGACATGTGTATGTACATGTAGCGACAATTCTAGCCAGAATGTGAGCGTTGTTCCGACAGTTGAACAATTAGAAAGGCCAGTCCAGGCTGAAGGCAATGGTGAAGAGAGACCACAATTGCAGCTTGTCAGTCAAGAAGACCTTAAAGTTGCAGACAAAATAATAAACCAGGGAGAACAGCTTATTGTCCAAGCAGAAGATACACGCGCACAAGCAGTGAAACTAGATGTCCAAGGCGCATCAGATGTAGCAGCAAGCCTGGCTGTCAAATCAGAAGAGATGCGAAAAGAAGGTGAGAAGATGATTCTCACTGGAGAAAAGATAAAAGTTGTGTCAGCCGAAGCTAATGCCAAAGTGATGATCGATGAAGGAAAGAAACAGGTATCGAAAGGCAAACAGGATATTGTACAAGGCAGAGAGCTTGTGAGAATAGGTGAAGGCAATATTGGTAAACAACTAATCGATCAAGGAAAAGTAATTAAAGACAATGGAAAAGCTTTGATCGAAACAGGCAAACAGATCAAAAAAGAGATAGGTCATAAATTAAGAGAGATTGAACATGTTGGTAATATTCTTGTAAAAGATAATCTTCCAACAAGGAGTAATCTGGATACAGACGACGTGTTACCACAGTCAGAAGAAACAGTGATGGTTTCTGCAAACGGCAGTATGATGTTGCTGCCACCTGTATCTGAAGACAACATGTTATTGCCTTTGACTGAAGAACAACCGAGCATGCGACTACCGTTAGCAGAATACAATGACGGCCCACATAGAGAAAGTGCAGGTGTTCCCACTATAAACGACGTAATTGACTCAGAGATAGCCATGTCACCGAGTTTGCTGCCGAACAGTGTTTCGTCGAGCAGTGTAATGCCAACACCACAAGTATCAGAAGAGAAGAAAGAGAAGATGGTTGCAAAAGGTCAAAACGATGTATTGAAAGGAGAGATTCTTGCAAGCAAAGGGAAGAAGCTTTTGAAACTAGGCGACTATATTAACGGCAACAAACTGATGCAGAAGGGCCAGCATCTGCAAAACAGTGGAAAAGAGCTTATACAGTGTGCGTCTCTGATTGACAGAGTTGGCAAGAGGTATAGCGTTGACAATGTATTGTCGTCTGGTATTCAACACTTGAAAGGTTTGGTGTCTGGTTATGATGCCGATGACTTTTTTGCATCTTTCTAGATTTATATCACATTTTATAAGATTCTTTTATTGAACTATCTTATAAATGAAGTTTACCAGGATCATATTTATAGTACTGATAGTTGCATTGTTGTTATATCTATTTAAAAGACATTTATCTGAAAAAGAGTCTTTTGAAGACGAAAACACAAATGCAACAGTTGAAGCAAATACAAGTGGCGAAGATATTGGGGATCAAGATGATAGCGAGTGTGAAGTTGACGAAGAAGGAAACTGTGTTGAGGAAGACGTAGATGACCAGGCAGAAGAGTCTGATGATCAAGAAGACGAGGCACAGTTTGATGGCGTAGAAGATGACAGTAGTTTAGAGAACAAAGAGAGAAAACAGCTTATAAAAGCAGGAATAGACGGTGAAGTCAGTTTTCGCAGAGATCCAGTGCATGTTGGTGACACTGTTAAAGGTGTTATAGAAAAAGTGCCAAGAAAAAGATTAAATGAATACATCAAACTGTTTAGAGAACCAGATTCTTATAACACAACTCAGTACGAGACTACAAAGTGTGTTCTAGAAACTAGAGAGAAAAACTATGACAAAGATGATTGCTATAATGAAGACATAACAAACAACTTTAGAAAAGGTAAATGTATACCAAGACCAAATATGTTGCAATGTGATGCAATGTATAGAGATGATTTAATGGATCCGGCTGACTATTACAGAAAAGTATTTAGACCAGTTGAAACGTCAATGAGCGACTCTATATTAAAAGGACATAACTATAATATGTATAGCAGTTTCTTGAAACCACAAGAACTTCATAAGAAACTGTTTGACAAAGACGAATACAATGTTCCGAGAGGCGTATCATATGCATTTATGCATACACCATCATATGAATAGTACACATACGCATTACACGAGCGTGTGTTGCAATAAAACTTCAGGACTTGATTTTCATTAAAGTAGTTGTTTTGATAGAATTAATGGAAATACAATCATATAAATCTTTTATTTGTCGTACACTATTATAATGGTTAGTTATAAAACAGTTACTGATAAGAGACATAAATCTGAACGTGAATTAGTCAAACCTACTGTGAAACATCACACAATGGCAAATGATTTTTCAAAAAACTGCTTGATGAACAAATATATGCCAGTAAAATTTAACAAAGTAAGACGCATAATAGCAATTGGAGATATACATGGTGACATGGAAGTCGCTCTGAAACTTTTAACAATGGCTAAAGTCATAGAGATAAAGAGCGATTTCAAAATTCCGTCAACGCAAAATACGCCATACTCGTTCGATAATGTAGAGTGGTGTGGCGGTGATACATATGTCGTGCAGACTGGTGATCAATTAGACAGTTGTCGACAAGGCAGCGCCTTTTGTTATAGAAAAGACAGAAGAGGCGATGCATCTAAATCAGACATACACGTCGTACACCTATTTACTGAACTTGATGCAAAAGCTCAAAAAGACGGAGGGAGAGTCATATCACTCCTAGGAAATCATGAAGTGAATAACGTTATAAACAATCTTGAATCGACAAGCCAAGACGACATAGAGTATTTTGGTAGCAAAGAGAATAGAGCAAACTTGTTTAAACCAGGCAACAGTTACTCTAATTATCTTGGATGCACACGCCTACTGTTTGTAAGCATTGGGAGCAACTTTTTCTGTCATGGCGGGCTTGTTAAACCATTTATAGAAAAAATAAGAAAAGACAATGAGAGTCCACAAGAAACATTAGAAAGACTCAACAATATATTCAGGAAATGGCTTATAACTGGAGAAAAAGATGATAGTCATAATATAGATCTGACTGCAGCACAAATTGACAATCTGCCGAGCGAACAAAAAGCAGACTACAAATTGTCGATATTATGGGATCGTATACTAGGAAATATAAAACCAGGTACAGATGCCGAAACAGACGGTTGTCGCGATCATTTTCTTCCTATAATGGAGATGTTAAAGATGAGAAATATGATTATCGGTCACACTCCGCAAATATTTATTGGTCATGACAGTATTAATGGTACGTGTGACAAGAGATTATGGCGTATTGATAACGCTTTGTCAGATGCTTTTGATGAGTTAAAGAAGACTGTCAAAACAAACAAATCACATAAGAGATACCAGGTGCTTGAAATAAAAAATGATCTTGTATTTAATGTAATAACGTCAATATAGTGTTTAGACAAATCTAGACACCGTCTTGGTTTGACTAAATATTATTACTAGTTTCTATCAATTTGACACTTAGTTTTGCTTTAAAATTAAGTGTAAAAATCTAAAATTAAGGCTTTGTATAGACAGACTAATCATCTGACGTTGTAATAAAAGACAGTTCACTACCTGAACCGCTCTCTCCAGATCCGCTCATGTCGTCACTGCTGTCTGGAGATGAAGAGTCATCGTTTTTCTTAGCTTTGCCTTTAGGTTTTGGAGCAGGTTTTCCACCTTTAGCTCTTTTAGGAGTTCTCTTAGAACTTCTCTTAGAACGGCTAGCAGACGCGCCATGAACACGTTTAACAACAGAGTCAAGTTTGCCTGCGGCACTGTCTTTGTCGACAAGTTTCATTGCCAGTGAATTAAGTTCAATTGTTCCTGCACTTGGATTACTCTTTTTGGCTTCATCTCTGTAATATTTAGCTACTTTCATTGCTTTACCGAAAATTATTCCAGCTTTTTGGGAAATGTGTTTGTTAAGTTTAGCCATCGCGTCAAGGATCTCTTTGTTTCCGCCTCCTCCATCAAAGTTGTGATCGTCGGCATCATCTGCATCATCTGCATCTTCGTCATAATACCTCGCCTCAGTATCATCTTCTGGCTCATTCCCGCCCATCTGTCTCTGGGCAGCTCTACCGTTCTGGGTCTGGGTGTCTGACATGGACTGGAGACGACCAATTAAATCAGTGATATTGTTTGGCATCTCACTGTTATTCTGTTCAAAACTAGGCTGTATGTTTGAAGTAAACAGATTTCTCAACTCAGACTGATTAATCGAAGAGATCGATTTGACTTGCCCTGCATTGCCACCTTGTTGCTTTAGATTTCCTAGTTTAACAAACATGTTGTTTGGTTTTACATTATTGTTGAGTGATGCGTTTCTGTTAAAGTCAGACGCCATTGGAGATGTGGCACTATACCCACCGCCAGTAAAATTATTTCTGCCTACAGTGCTTGCCATATCAAGTGTGCTAACGCTAACGTCGTTAACAGTGTTCGTATTTGAACGACTAAATATTCGTTGACTCATATATCTATATATTTAGATAATATTATATTTCATAAATTATCATACCGATTTTATATTATTATACTTGACTTGTCTTAAATATTTGTGTTGCATGCAATGTCTGCAATTAGAAGATTGTAGTCGTGTCACGACATTAAATTGAATTTTCTACTGTTTCTTGGTAACTGATAAGTATTAAACATTAACTCTTATTACAATATATGGGTGTGCCTAGTTTTTTTGTATGGCTTATTAATAATTTTGGTATTAAAAACGTTGTTGTACCAAAACTAAATAAACGAGCTAAACGTCTATACATTGATGCAAATTGTGCAATACATCCGAAATGTTTCGAAATACTAAAGAGATATCAGGAAGCTGGAATGACAGACAAAGATAAAATGGAACAAGAGATGATACGGCATGTTATTGATTACATAGACACGCTTATTCAGAATGTTAATCCTTCTGATTTAGTATATATCTCTGTTGATGGTGTTGCACCGATGGCAAAGATACAACAGCAGAGAAAACGAAGATACAAAGTACCAATTGAAGAGAGGATACGAAACACAATCAAGTTTGACAATGCAAAGGATGACAGTGTCGTGTGGAGCAATATTGTTATAACACCAGGCACTGTTTTTATGGAAAATCTACATGCAGAACTATTAAAATATGTTGATAAGAAAACAAGAGAAAGCACAACAGTTTACGCATACTCTTCGTATCATGTACCTGGCGAGGGTGAACATAAGATTTTAGCAGACATAAAAAAGAGTAAAAACAGTGACGACATCTATGTTATTTATGGTCTTGATGCAGATTTAATATTTTTGTCATTTGCAAGTCAAAAAAACAACATATATCTATATCGAGAAAACAATCAGTTAGCAGAGATATTTAAACATGTGACTTCAGGCCTGTGTTATGTTGATATAGAGTCAGTTAAGAGCAAATATTATGACGAAATCTTAAAAATGTTGACAGATGGTCTTGATATACTAACTGACGACCATAAACTAAAAACTGATGTAAAGCTAAAAAAACAACACGTGATAAATGATTTTATTGTGCTATGTTTCCTCGCTGGTAATGATTTTTTGCCGTCGATACCGTCGATAACAATTACGTGTTCAATGAATCAGATTATTGAATCGTATGTCACAATATTAAGCAGGCTTGACAGATACCTTGTCACAGATAACTATGCAATTGACATACTGTTTTTTGAAGAGTTGTTGCGAATTATTTGCCAATATGAAACTAAGCAAGTAAAATATTTGAACAGGGTTTGCGAAAACAAGAAAAAATGTAAAGACGATGACAAATTTAAACAAGATGTATTCAAATTAGAGAACATGCAAGGGATTGTTGAACCAGAACAGATTGATTTGCAAACTGGAGATATATATCACATAAAGTCAAGATATTACGACTACTATTTTGGCATAACAGAGTATTACAATGAAGGTGTTGACATGATTGTGAACAAGTATTTAGAGGGAATTATATGGACTTTAAGATATTATTTCGACAGTTGTCCATCATGGAACTGGTATTATCCATATAGTGTATCGCCATTTTTGAGCGATGTTCTTGTTGGTGTCAAAGCGATTGACATAAACAGACTAGTTTTTAAACCGTCAGCTCCTCTAACACCGTTTAAACAGCTGTTGATAGTTATTCCAGAAGAGTACAAAGATGTTATTCCAGACTCTTTGCTAAAGACGATCACTAACTTATCACTTGACCATGTATTTTTGAAGAACCTTGTTCTTGACACATCAAATAAAACATTGTTCTGGAAATGTGTACCATATCTTCCTGTTATTGACCATGCAACAGTTGACAAGATATATAGCAACACGCAATTTAGCAAGACTGAACGTATCCGTGACAGGATAGATTTTCAAAACTATCCAAATTAAGTAACAATAAGAGAATTTTGGGTTCGAGCAAAGCAGAATATTATCCTGGTTTTCTTAAATATTTAATTAATGTTTGTCAAAATTATCGTTTGCTAAAATTATCGTTTGCTAATCCGTAATGTATCGTTCATGTATCTATATTTTATTTATAAGATATAGATATTCGATGATGAGTGACAGTAAAAGTATTTTGACACTTAATACCCTTAACACAGTTATGGAAGATGGAAAAGACACAATACCTTTTAGAATAAATTTCATAAAAGCACTGTTAAACGGTAATAAATTAGAGCCTTTAGTCAAACTAGATACATGTGAAACAGAAGCGTTTATAGATCCCCCAAAAGCGTCTTCAAGTGAAGAGTATAACAGAGACGACACAAGATTTATACTTAACAAAAAAAACTTTAATTTCTATAACATAATGAACAAGATGGGAGGCAAATTGATATATAAAAAAAGTGGAACCACTGGTCACACGTTCCAGGGTCTTATCGAACTACCAGATGGAGAGAGTTTCAATTATGCTGTAAAAGTTGTCGCATATCCTGTAAAAGAGAAGTATGGTGATTATACTGACGTTAAAAGACCAGAAAATGCCGAACTGTATATGTTGCGAGTCTTAAGTCTATTTGTGTTAAAAAGACAAACACCACATATTGTGCTGCCTATAGGTACATTCAATACAAGTATAAAGCCGTTTGTTAACTTAATGGAAGAGAACGTAGTAAATAAAGATAATGCAAAGTACAAAGAGTTTGTGGAGAGATACAAGAAGAACGAGTATTACAATACAGTGTCCATACTTATATGTGAATGGGCAAACAGGGGAGACTTGTTAGACTTTTTAAGAAAAAACTTCAAGAAATTTGAATTAGTGCACTGGAAAGTTATTTTTTTTCAGATAATATCGACATTAGCAGTTATACAAAGCAAGTTTCCAGCGTTTCGTCATAATGATTTAAAGGCGAACAATCTATTGGTCCATAAATTAGAGATAAAGAATCCAAAGTTCTCTTATAAAGTGATGGGACTTAACTTTGTTGTTCCAAACATAGGTTATCAGATAAAGATGTGTGATTTTGATTTTGCTTGTATTCCTGGCATTGTTGACAACACAAAGGTAGGTGCAGAGTGGACTTCACATATAAATGTTGACCCTGTTCGCAACAGATATTATGACATACATTTCTTTTTTAACACTTTAATAAGAAAAGGATTTCTTCCAGAGTTTTTGACTGATGCAAGTGTTCCTAATGAAGTAAAAGAGTTTGTGAACAGAGTTTTGCCTGAAAAATATAGAGATTCAAAATATACACACAAAAGAGGCAGACTATTATCAAAAAAAGAGTATATCACACCTTATGAGATATTGAAACACGACGAATTTTTCAAAGAATTTATCAAAACAAAAAAAACAGATAAAACGTCAGATTAAGAACGACACGTCAGCTAAATATTTAGGCAGATTAATGCGTTTACTGTAAAAGCCATGCTTGAATTTTTGGCGTTTCATATTAAAATTAAGTGTGAAATGCTAAAAACTAATAAAATATTTAATTACTGTAGGTCATGTTTGTATTGTTAAACTTATAATTCGTATTATAGATTTAACTGCGCAAACTTTTATCGTTGAGTATTTATATGAGCAATAAAGATATTAGATCATTCATAGATCTACTTTATAAAGTTTACTATGGTAAAACAGACAGCTGTTATATAGTAAAAAATATAACAAGCGATGATATTGTATACAAAAACATCAAGATGGATAATAATTACGATTACAAAAATGTGTTTGACGCCGACATAGAGTACATGAATAACATTGACGACACAATATATTTTCACAGAGATTCAAAACAGACGCATCCAACAATATTAGAAATGAACGTCTATTCAAAACCGTCTGACTCTTTCTCACTTGCAAACAGATTCAACGTTGACAGTATTTTTAAATACTATTTTAGTGACTCAGTAAATTCTGGACACAACTTCACAGTTTTACCTGTTATCAATTTTGATATAGAGTTCAGCAAGCTCCAAAAGATAAACAGTAATGTGGCTAGTAAAGTGTATGCAAGCCGCGAGCGAATGAAGATTAAAGAGATAACTGGAACTGATATTGTCAGAGTCTCTGTGACAGAAAACTTTTTCAATATGACGCCATTAAAAAAGTATATAGAAACACATTTCACAAGTTTTGGCCAGAAAGAATGGTCATCATTAATACTCCAAGTCTTAACAGCATTGTCTTTAATGCAAAGCAAAAACAGGAATTTCAGACATAACAGTTTAGATCACAGATCTATTTGGGTATATGAGCCTGGATCAGACTATAAAAACAAGTACAATACATACAATGTAAATAATTATACTGTAAAACTCCCTGACACAAAGTTTATGATAAAGATATCGAACTTTAAAAACAGTTTCAGCAGTGTCATAACAAACAAAGATGTTAAACAGCTGGAAAATGCATACTATGATCTACATTATTTTATACACACTATGTCAAGTTTGATAAGCCATATATCAAAAAAAAACGGGACATCAGTCCCATCATATTTGACAAACTTATTCAATGATGTTATACCAGAGAAGTATAGATACGATCCTGCAGATTTTAAAGGTCTTAACGAAGAACTATTTTTGAATGAATCAACTATAGTTACTCCAGCAGAATTAATTACGAAAAATAATTTCTTTTCCCAATTTATAATTAAGAATATGTCTGATTCAAGTATTTCAAGCAAAGATACATATAAAAGAAAGGAATCAAATAATCATGACGACTTAGAAAACACGTCGAGTCCTGAATTTCAGATCAGCAAATTAAAACATAACAGAAGAAGCAAAAGACACTCTTATAACAAAAGAAGTAAGAGACTGCCACACAGAGTCGCATCTGACGATGTTGACGACGACGATGACGATGACGCCAAAGTAAAGAGCAAGCACACAAAAGAGAAGCCGAGCAAAATGTCGAGCGACGATTCTGATCTAGACGACTCTGAAAGCAGCAGTTCAAGTGACTCAGAAGGTGATGAAGATGGTGAAGGACATATAGGGGGTAGCAAAAGAAAACTTAAGAAACAGATAAAAAAATTAAAGAAAGAGAACAAGCGTTTAAAACATCCTGGCTATGCAAACCAACATAGGGAGCATTCAATGGGTGGGCCTCTTAGAAGTTTGTTAGGAGACAGCCAGCCAATGCCTGGTGGGATGAACGGAATGCCTGCCATGCCAGCTATGTCAGGCATGGGTGGCATGCCTGGTATGGGAGGTATGCCAGGAATGGCTGGTATGGGCGGTATAGGACCAAATATGAGTGGTATGCAGAGCATGCCAAACAACATGCCAGGATTTGGTAACATGAGTGGTCTTGGACCGATGGGAAGTCCTAATGGCATGGCTGGGTTAGGTCAAACTATTGAACTTCCAGAGACGTCTAATCTTGCAGAGACAGCAGGGATGTTACCTAACATGTTCGGTGCACACAAACCTCTTGCACCAGAACCACCAAGACAGATAAGCCTAAATGCTCCAGGCATGGGCATGCAGCGAGGTGGGTCTAACAGAAGAGGTAGAGACATGGTTAAAGGGATAGAGATCACATACAGTGACAAGTCTCAAAAAGGATTTTTTTTTTAGAGGGAGGCAATCCGAAAATAATACCTCCATATCAAGAAACAAGAAATGATCCTAATGTTTCTAATGTTGCTAAAAGTATACGTACAGATCGTTTCGAAGAAGATAAACAGATACATGAAAGGGCACATCCTGTTGATAACAGAGAGCCAATGATAAATCTCCAGGTGTATCAACAAGCAAAAGCTCCTGCAAAGAAACAGGCAGGCACGTATATGCCTTTGCCTGGCATAGCGCCGCCAGACACAGTTGGTCAGTTTCTGCATCCATATCCGGGTTATCAGAATCAGTACAGCTATATACCTCAAATGGTGCCAATTGTCAACAACTTTAAAATAGAGACGAACGGACCGTTAGACAATCACGCAAGACTGTCTATGTTGTACGAAGATATTCTTCCATCTAAACAGTTCATGACATCTGTTAACACACTTGATGAAAGAATTCATATGTATGAGTTTGTTAGATCTGTTCTCATAAAAGATAAAGACAATTCAGACATAATGGTGTTTAGCAACAACTACAACACTCTTCTTAACTACATCAAATTTATGGATCTTAACCCATATAATACTGATGTCTATTCATCCAATCCTTATCAAGGACTACCAATTGATATGTTGTTATACAGATCGTGTTATCCGATAAAATATAATAGTACTAACTCGTCTGTTATGTGTTCAAAGAACTCGATCGGTGTTAATATAAGAATATATAAGATATCAGATGAAGAACTTCAGATATTCTATAACAAAAATGACGGTGCCGCACAACAACAGGCTTTAGAACTTCTTGTGCGACAAGGCGAGATACAACCAGCAAAGGGTTTAACAAAAAAGATAAGCGACTATGATATATGGAGAGAAGTTACTTATTATGAGTATGTCAGAGAAAATATTATCAAAAAGAAGATATCACCGAATTTTGTAATAATGTACTCTTTCAATCTTGTTTTAACACCGTTTATTGATTTCAACAGATTGGCATATTTGAGAGGATCAGTGTCTAAACAAGAAGGAAAGTACAAAGGCAAAAGCTTAATACTGATAACAGAATCACCGACACACAATCTATATGGTTGGGCGTCAAACAGTTACCAGATCCATAACAACATACAGAAGATGGTATACACAGGGTTTTACAGTGAAAAGATCTGGTACGGGATACTGTTTCAATTAATGGCATCTCTGTATACCATGCAGAAGTATGGATTTATATTTCATGACTTTTCTGTTGAAGACAATGTTTATGTCAAAGATCTTAAGATCGACGACACAAACATAAAATACTGGAAGTACAAGATAGACAATGTCGACTACTTTATTCCTAACTACGGTTATTTAGTAATGTTAGACAGTAAATATAAAGACATTAAACAAAATAAGATACTTGTTGATAAGGTACACAAAGTGTATGGAAACTTTTTAGAAGAGTATGATAAAGACGACGTTTATAACAGATGCTTTGAAGCTCTTGAACACTGTTTTAGCCAAAACGTGTTCAGCAAAGCATTTATGAAGAACGGTGGGGTGTTGCCGCCTGACAGGGTAATGAACTTTATAACCTTTATTCATACACAGATTTCTAACTATCGCAACAAGACTAAAGAGATCGGTTTCTATATCAGACTGTGTATGACACGTTTTATGCATAACAGAATAGGAACTATATTAAAGACGCCTGAAGTACAATACATACGTAACGACGACAGAAGCAAATTCTTCAGAGGCCAGATAGTTGTGCACGAATATTCAAACAAAAACTACAAGTTTGTGATGTTTGACGAAATAGACCAAGAGAGTCCGGGTAACTATAATGTGTTTTACAAAGAGAACCCAGACGACACAGATATAATTTCGACCAGTATTCCTTTCAACAAGCTGTATAACTACTCTGCAATGGAATCAATACAGCAAGATTATAAGGCAGGCGAAGTTAATTTTAATGAAGAAAGCATGCTCGAGACATACAGAATGTAGATTCAACTGCAGTAATTAAATGTTTGTCTAAATAGTTTTATTAGATTTTAACAATTTTATACTTAATTTTGATTAAGTATAAAAGCTGAAAACACAAGCAAAGCTTGAATATAAAAGATCGTCTTGATCAAGTAAAAAGAGATGTCATTGAAGGCAACGTCTGTTTTCCTGAATGTACATTGACGGCTCTAGGTATTGGTCTCAGAGGCCGGTTGATCTCTCTCAAATACTCGTATTCTTGTTTCAACTCTGTTATCATGTCTGGTACGATAAAATCGACAGTCATCTTGTTCAACTGTTTAACTTGTTGAATGATTTTAGTTGGTCTGAACTTTGCATGTTCATAATAGACAGCTCTCATAGCAACAAGTAGATCGTTTTCGTCTTGGTCTACTTCGATCAAGAACTTGCCATTAGTCTTTGTGTAAATCTCTTTTTTCAACATCTTTTGTATTCTGCGCATATTCTCTTTTGAGTAGTATATTTGCGAAAGATCATGATCTTCAAAACGTTGACGCATTGAATCTTTTGCTCTCGTATCAAGGTTCTGTCCATGTTCTTGTCTAAACACAAACTCAGATTTGTGTATCGGATTCTTGTTCATCGTTTCGTTGATAGAAAATCCAGTGATATTTTTCTTTGTAAATCCTTTGTCAACATTACTGCCATCAACAAATGATTCGTATGATTTGAAAGGACTGTTTGGCAAATTAAAATAAGGATATGTCATTATATAATATCAATCTACAAAAAATATATACACAAATAGACAATTATATGTCAGAGCGTCTTGTCAGACAAAAAGCGTCTTGATCAGACAAAAAGTTAAAACTCGTGCAAGGCCTGGAATCTAAAAAAAATCTAGTAATACCTAGATTTTCTTTTGCAGTTAAAGAAAGTTTATAGTATAAACTGAAAGTTATCTGTTTAGAACAGACCCATTCTGTTTGAGCCTTCTTTGGCATACATGAAGATAGTGCCGCGCTTAGAAGCTCTGTCATTGAACGACTCGATTTCAACACCGGCTCCACCAACGTTGAGCACTGTGCTGTTGTTCTTCTCAACCCAGTAGATAGGTGCAACTTCGGTAAGTCTGTTGGCGTCTTCGTCGTAAGTGATCTTGTATACGTCTTGTGGTGAATAGACATAGCAAGAATCGTTGTACTGATTTCTGTCAGGATCGGCAAGTGACACAATACCAGCACTTGTGCCGATGATGATGTTGTCGTTCTCCTTAGAAGTGTCAACAAATACAACAGATCTGAGCTCGAATCTGCTTCCAAAGATGTCAAGATCCCACTGGAACTCAAAGTCAGTGTCGTTGAGTCTCTCAGTTCCACTGATAGTCACTGGAAGTCTGCTGAAACAGAACGGTGAAGTGTACTTAGAGAAGTCCATATTGTAGAATCTTCTTGGCACATACAAGAAGAACACGTCTCTGCTGAAAACAATAGTTATGGATTTAGGTACAACCATCCTGTTCTGGATAAACCATCTTGGCTGTTGCATCTGCACGTTAAACGATACTCTTGGTGAAGCAATAGAGGTTGAGTATCTAGGTGGAAGATACATGGTCATCATAGGGATGCTTGTGATCTGGTTTGAAACAGTGAGAGGAGTGTATCCGCTGATTGAGCCGTAATGAGGAACTACGCTCACAACAGTTGGGCGGAGAGAAAAGACTCCGAGAATCTTTCTGAGAATAGTTCCTTCATCTCTAACGTATGAGAGATCTGGTGCATCAAACAAGTTGTTTGGACATCTGTCAAGTGATGCAAGGAAGTCAATAAGCTTGTCGTCATAGAATCTGCCCTGTCTGAGAGCAAGCACACATTCCCAGAGCTTGATCTGAACCTTGAATCTTGACTCTAAATCTTTGAGAGCACTGTTTCTCATCTGAGAGCAGGCGAGATCGTTAGGATCTGAAATCATAGCCCAGTACAACTCGTAGTCTGGTTTAGTAAGGATCGGGTAACCTTCCTTCTTCAAGTTGATAATGTTACCAATGTTAGCAAGGAGCATTATCTCTTCAAGATATCTCACTTTAGGCAAGAATAGTGCGGCAATAACTGGGTGCACATATGAATAGGGGTTGTGCTTGCTTCTGATGAACTCGCCTGTTAAGGCCTGGGCTGCAGTGTCATAATAAGTTATGGTCTGCATCTTTATCTGTTCATGAAGAGGTCTTGAAGCCTCATACAACTTGAGAATACCGTCCAAATGTACTCTCTCTTCTTCCTTGTAACGAAGCTTGTCACCAAGACTTATAACAGAGCTGAATCCAAGAGTCTTGCTCATCTCCGTGTTTGGCACGTTGTACATGTTGGTCTGGTTCAGTCTTCCGTCAGCGAGAGCGTACTTGAGGAAACAGTCAAACTCGTCATCGCTAAAGCCGTATTTCTTGATGAATTTCTTAGCCTTCTTCAACAAAGTTGGGAAAGGAAGATTGAATCCACCATATTTATTGTATAGCTGCTCCTTGAATTTGTAAGCTCTCTTCTTTATCTTCTCGAGATTCTCTTTGTATTCAGCAAAACGCTCTTGGACTATTCTGTCGTCACTATATTTCGTCTTGAGTTTTGCAAGTGCTTTGAATTCGTTGCAACCTGTTGATCCATAGAGTTTAGAAGAGTCATCTCTGAAAGAACTCTTCTTTCCTTCAGGATGTGCACCTTCTGCATTGCGTTGAAATGATTGCTGCATTTCTGTCATACTTATATTATATATTAGTAATATATTTTTTTCTAAACAATATTTTCTCTAAAAAACTGTGGAAGACTATATGTTCTGACGACAATATTTGTTAGAACCTAATCTAAAGAGATTACATCTTGTTATATATAAATATTTATGTATAACAATTGGCATCAAAAACACGGGCAGCCTGCTTATACTTGATTCAGTTGAGCCACAAACTCTCTTTTCTGTTTGTAAGTCAGAGTTGCCTTTGTACTATCGATCTTGTCAATCTTCAACAAAGATTCGTAGCCATCCATCTTGACACCATATGTCTTAAACATCTCGATACATCTTTCTAGCTCTTTTTTGTTTATAATTTTTTTAACTATCTTGCTCATATAGATTACGTCATTAATATTACAATTCTTCAGATATTTACTTACACATACAACATTCTTTTTGTTTATGTTTTTAATAGATGTCTTATTCAAATCAGTTGTGAATACAATCTGCTGATTACTCTTTTTGTCTTTGATCTTATTTAAAATATAACATGGATAGACACAAGTGTATAACCCGTGTATGTCTTGTATATCCCAGTTTTGCTCACTGTATATGTTGTTTTCTATAACGTCACCACATGATAACAGGTCGCTTATTGTTCTGATCTCTTCTATACACTTCTTTCTGTTTATAACAGTGCAATAGTTTTGTTGTATCATCAACGGCATTAATACTTTTTCAGTGTTGTACGATTTAAAACATTGTGGTATATCTTCATAATCAAACAACATATCATGTGTTGTGCTGTAAAGTTCAGATTCCACATCTTTTTTGATTATCTTATCGAGATACTTATCGAGATCGTCGCGAGTAATTTTTTTTCCGAATATCTTAGCTGCGTCTGATATTATTGAAACAAGTCTTCTTATATCGTTTTGTGCATACTCGACTATCTGTTCATATGTGCTGTCAGTATCAAACTTTATAGACTCTTTATCAGTTATATGCATGCCGAGCTTGTATATGTCCATTGGCGATGGATCTGGATATTTGACTACAACAGACTTTTTTTTTATGTCGGAAATTATCTTATTGTGTTTAGTGTTTGATATAAATATGATAGGAAAGAAGTAGTACACATCATTGTACTTTATAAGCGATGTTATAAATTTTTTCTCTATTTGTGAAGAGATAGACTCTACTTCATCAATTACAAGCACTGATTTTTTCTTTTCCCCATTTATCATATTTACTATGTTACGTCCATATATGATGCCATTGAGTATCTCTTTTACATTCTTGCTGTTTTTGAATGCAAAGTTGATTGTATTTATCTCGTAGTCATTCTCTTTTAGGATGGTGTCGACTGCTGATGTTTTGCCTGTACCATGGTTGCCTTGTACTAACATGCTTGGTTTATATTGTTTATTTACTTTTTTACTTGTCACGGCTTCGTTATCGCTATTTGATTCAGTCTCTTTTTCTAGATCTTTCATGCTTATCTTTATCTTTTTTGCTTTACCTTTTGTTTTCTGACTTGTTAACTTTTTATTTTTGTCAAAGTCTTTAAGCCAATGTACTATGCTCTCTACTGTCTTCTCTCCACATATAAGCTCTTTCGTAGACTTTGGGGAGTATTTTGACAACCAAGATTCTTCCATGATATTACTGGTAAATAAGAATTATATTTAAATCATAACAATAGAATATTCAATTTTGCAAACTGGGTTCAAATAATATATAAAAATTTCTTGACAAGAATATAATATAAATGCTATACAATATTCTTAATTACGTACTCTTTGACACTGAAAAGGATATCACAAAACTAGTTCTATGTGGTACAGCGTTATATGGGTTGATCATAGCTTTTTTGTATACTAAATACTCTGATAGTATACCATATCTCAAACAATATCGAAAATATGTCCTGCATGTTGCAGTAGTTGATCTCCTACTTGTTTTCATACTGAACAGAGCAACTATAATAAAAAAACTCAAGAGCAAACAAGTTAAGCCCATACAACCGTTGTTAAACGATTATAGTGAATCAGACTCTGAACCTCCACCAAATCCGTACAATAAAGAGAAGAAGACAAAAAAACAGGCAAGTCCGTTTATACCAATACATCAAGAAGAGTCTGAGTCGGATATAGAATTCCCGATTTATAAGGCGTAGTCTTTTTATACAAACAAGTTTGTTTAACTAAACAATCTTGTTCAAAAACAAAGAATCTATATAAATATACTTCTTAAATATGCGAGTTTATATATGACTTAGAGATATCTGTTGGTATACTATAATAATGTTCAAAAAAAAAGAACTGACAGAACTATTTAATAACTACAGTGTGACGTGGACAAATGATATATCAATGTATAAATACCTCTCTTGGATCTATACAGACAGACATATGTATGCTAACTTTTTTCAGAGCGATGACAGAATACTTGCAATGCTAGAGAAGTTTGTTGAGTATCATATACTCGGATACATAACCACAAACAGCGAGGTTTGCAATGACTTGCTTGTTGACAGAGAGCCAACAAAACTGTTTATAATCGTTAACAGTAATCACACTGAGCTATTTATTGCAACAGAAACAATTATTCCACAACTCTGGTATAAGATAGAACATGACTATGCAGAGAGAATTGCACATATCGTCAGCGTGTATGACCACAAAGACTATGACATCAAATATGAAACAACAGTGAGATATTTCTTAGGCAATTCTAATGAGTACGATGATGTTGACAAGATACATGACTATTTTATTTTAAATAATTTTACAGAGGTTCTTCTACATGGATCTGCATGGAAAACTTATCCTGAAAAACTAAGAGAAAGCATACAGAACAGAAATATTGGTCCGCGTGAGTTTAACAAGATGTGTCTATATGCAGAGAGACAAACAGAAAATAGTTATAGTATTAGTACACACAGCATCTATTCTAAATCAAAAATAAAGTTCGAAGACAACAATGGTACACATATTCTGCAAATCTCTTACAATCCTATTGTCAACAAATCTATAGACGTTATTAATAACATAAAAGACACCAACTACCCAGATGATGTGCCAGTAGACTTGCTTATGGTATTAGAAAAATTTGGCTGTTTACTTACATATAGAGATCTTTTAAACAAAGAGAATTTAGATAGAGATCTTATTGAATCTGCAATATCTTTGTCACATTATAATGAGAAGGCACAACATGATATCATAAAAATATTGACGGAAAGAAGGCAAACTGCTGACAGTATAATGAAGTCTCTGTTGAAAAAGTATTGCATTTTCCTTTCGTCAAATCTTGAGATATCAACAATAATAAATTCAGAGATGTTTGAACGGTTTATTGAAAAGCTCCGGTGTTCTAATATAGTACATGGAGACAAAGTAAACAAGATAGTTGATAAAATATATGAGATAGGTTCCTTTGACAAAAAATGCCATATAGTTAACAAAAACATTAAAGATATGGCAGATTATATTGTGAGCATCATCACTTAACTTTTTGAAACAATGAGTAGACGTCAGTCATGTCAACATTTATAGATAGTCTTGACAGTATTTTTTCTATATAGTCTTTGATAATATTAATATATTGACTTATATTTGTATTTCTCCCCAGTATGTCTCTTATAAGCTTTCTCTTATTTGTACTTACTTTAATATCAAACAACTTAGAGACATTCTCAAGTCTGTTATAATATATATCATATGCTACTATGATGACAAATAGATTAGCAACATAGTTGCCATTATTATAGTACAGTGTTTTGACACTGTTTTTCTCTTTTGCGAATGATTTAGCGTCAAAAATACTTGTGTCTAACAGTTCTTTCAAAATGTTGTAGTGCAGTTCTATATCTTTGTTGCTACTTAGTATGTTGTCAAGTATCGACTTGTTAACAGTGTCAAACATGTTATACACTTCGTCGAGCCAACATGCAATCTGTATATCTTTGAGTATATTGTCTTTACAAGGCACAAGATAACATATAATCTCGCTCTGTAATAGAAATATGCTAAACACCTTCGGTAAAAGACCTTCTATATCTTTGTCAAGATTTGTTGAATTTAAGATAATATGTTCTGAACTATTTTCCGATAACACATATTGAATTTGGCGACACATACTTGTCATAATATCTATTATATTAGAGTATGACACTCTCTGTTTGTAATCAAATAGATAGACGGATGACGGATATGTATCTTTCTTGATGTTTCTCCATTCTATTACCACAATTTCTGGTTTGCATACACTATTTTTTGGGTCAAGAATTATGCTACCATAGTATTTATCATCCTTGTATATCTCTAGCACATAACATTCTTTGCTACTTAGTTTATGAACATTCTTTTTAACTGTTATATTGAAAAATACTGTTATTATATCAATAATTCTTTTTAGTAAAACAGCGAAATCTATAACAAATGTGTAACACAACTGTTTTTTCGCGCCTATATATGATTTTGTTATATCGTCATATGTTATAGGGCTGTCTATGTTCGTATACTGTTTTACAAAACTATGTATTGAATCTTTAATAGACGGGTCGACAAGATCTATTAGCTGTGCAGGAACACCAAAAATATTGTTAGGCTCGCTGTCTGTTTCAGAACAGTAGCTATAATAGTCAGTATGCCCTAATAAAGCAGATTTCATGTTCTTTAGTTTATATAGTTCACACAGTCTAGAGACAGAAGCCTCTGACTCTGCTAGTTCTTCTATCTGCTCGTCTATTTTCTTGACAGACTCTTCAACACCTGACGGTATTCCGCTGTTTTTGTGACGTCTTGCAAGTATACTCAGTAGCAATCTGTCATCTCTGTCTTGACTAATTCTCTCTGTTATCTTACTATATATCAGTCTGTTTTGTATAAATCTTGTATCAAAGTCTATTACTTTCCTATGTAGAACATCAATAAGTTTGCTGTCATATGTTCCAAAAATGTCTGCTAATCTAATTGTGCAAGATAGTTTGTTTACGCCGTAAAGTATTTCATCTAACAATACAGTAAAATCACTGTCGGATTGCTCTATTATATGGTTAGTTTTGTCTAATTTACCAATGCATTCATCAACTAAACATGTTATCTCATGTTTATTCATGCTGAACACTTTGTCTGTTTTCTGTATTAATGTTAAAGTATGTGGATCCATACATAAAGATTAAATAAATAATAGCTCGTTTTATACACATAAAAGTTAAATCAACAGCATTTAAATATCCGGCAATTTTATACTTTAATATAAAATTAAGTATGTAAAGTTATGAATTCAAGATTTGCTTGAATATAAAACCGTTCGCGATGTCTGGTTTGCTTATATAATAATAGATATTGTAGTTATATGGAGAGAGTTAAACTCTTATATAGAAGAATAATTGCACAGTATAGCACAAAAAAGTTTGTTACATATATTACAAGCAATGACAACTCTTTACATACAGTACTTGTATTGCTTATAATTGATAACAGTTTTATTAAAAATTTAACCTTGACACATATGAACAACATTCTGGTTAGTAACGAGTCAAAGAAGCTGCATGATATCATATTGCTTCTTAGAAATATGTATAAAAAAACAGAATCGACAATTAAATTTTTTAAAGAGTCAGATGCTAAACTGAAATCAAATTTAAAAGAATACAGCTATGTGAGCATTATAAATTTTATTGATAACGTGCTTTTGAAAGTGTTATTCTCTTATACTAAAGATATGAGTTATCGTGCTGTTAATGACAGTAATAAAGACACTTACAAACAAGAGATTTTAGGGAGACTTATTCAGTTAAAGAGATCATACGGTATTAGTCTAATTAATATGACAGACGTTGGAAGTATAAATCTCACAACTTTTGAACAAATGACAATTAAAGAGTTGTTTAGTTATTATAACGAACTTGTAAAAGATATGAAATCTGTTTTAGAACAGATGTCTATGCAGCTAAAAAAACATACCGTCATCAACTCTATGTTTAATATAACTGCTAAAATGATAATAAAAGATATAGACATAAAGAATATATCGAGTTCGCTAGAATCTTTCTTAATGTCAAATGAAGATAGAGATATAGTTTAATATAGATCTAGAAATACCTCTCCTATTTTTTTGCTATAAATTAAATTATCTTTTGTATAGTATATATATACATGGTTAATAAGAGTGTTTCCAGCAAAGCTGCACTTGTAAGAGTAGCAAGAAGAAGACATAACAGAAAAGCTGCTCCAAAATCAAAAACTGTAAGACTTGCGCATCGCAGACATGGTACGTCTCTACGCGTAGCAGGTAACGGCAAAAGAGTAGTAGGACGTGTTTCAGCAGTCGTGCTACACGCTAAAAGACGTGCTGCAAGAAATAAGATTGTGAGACATGTCAAGCCGGCTGCTCCAGCTGCAAAACGTGTTGGCAGAAAATAAGCAGATATTTTTCTTTTAGTTTCAAGCAAAGCTTGATCTTTAGAATTTCACACTTAATCTTATATTAAAATTAAGTGTAAACCGCTGAAAACTAACATCAATATTTAATTGCTGTTTTCCTAATATAAAAGACACATGATTCACATATCAAATTAAATTGGTCTAATTTGTTATATTGTTTCTCATAAAATTGAATAAAACTTTTTTTATTACTTAAATAATGGCAGTGTCTATTACATATAAATGGCAACAACATGCAGTTTTGAAGACTTTAATTTAAAGATAAGTTTGCTCAAGAGCATTTACTCTTATGGGTTTGACAATGCGTCAAAAATCCAAGCTAAGGCAATAGGCCCGATGATTGAAGGCAAAGAGCTTATTGCACAATCACACTCAGGAACAGGAAAAACCGGTGCGTTCACAATAAGCACACTGCAGATTATTGACGACAGTATTCCAGAATGTCAAGCAATAATCATCACACCTACACACGAACTTGCTTGCCAAGTATATGGTGTGGCAAAAGAGCTTTCTAAATGTATGAAAGTAAAAATATCTCTCTGTATTGGCAAGACAAGTATCAGTGACAACATTAAAAGTCTTAGTGGTGCACATTTAGCAATCGGGACACCAGGTCGAATCACTGACATGATAAATCGTAAGTACATCGACAGAAACACTGTTAAACTACTTGTACTTGATGAAGCAGACGAGATGCTTAACGGTGATTTCAAGAAACAGATAGAAACAGTTGTCCGTGCACTGCCAAAAACAACACAGATATGTCTGTTTTCTGCAACAATAACTGAAAACACTATTAACATTTCTAAACGATTTTATAGCACTGAGCCAGTGAAAATTCTGATTGAGAAAGAGAGACTGACGCTTGACGAGATATCGCAATTTTATGTCATGGTAAATTATGAGAAATACAAATACGATGTTTTTAAAGAGATATACAATCTTGTTAGTGTTGGTCAAGCAATAGTATACACCAATACTTGGCCGAAGGCTAAATGGCTGTATGAAGAACTTATTAAAGATAACAACACGTGTGGCGTGATCTATAGCAAGATGGAACCACATGACAGATCAGAAGTTCTAAAAGATTTTAGGAACGGCAAGTTCCGTATACTCATATCAACCGATCTTTTGTCGCGCGGCATTGATATACAGAAGCTTACTGTCGTGATCAATTATGACATTCCTATGGACAAAGAGTGTTATATCCACAGAATTGGTAGGAGCGGGAGATTTGGCAAAAGAGGCGTTGCTATTAATCTTGTCACACATGGTGATATGCGAACTATTCGAGAACTAGAAAGATTTTATAAGACAACAATCGCTGAAATGCCAAATAATATCGACAGCTATCTTTAATCTAAAACCAAATTAGTTTGTTTAGAATTACTAATTAAAGCAATATAAATATTAGTTATTATTGATAACTAATGTCAAGCATTATAATAGAAAACGGCCATAATACTTCATATATAACTTCTGTGTTAGTCTCTTTGTTCTATAATTACACATATTTAGAAGAGTCGTTGCTAAACAGATATACCAACAACCCAAAGTTTATATATCTGCAAGAGTTAATAAAAACAGACATGGTTGACAAATTTAGATCAAATAAGAGTGTTTTCGCAAAAGAGATAAACAAGATAAGATATGTGAGCCATCTGTTAGGATGGAAAAATAAGTCTGACTTATTTGAAGAACATAGTGCCAAAGATTACTTATGTTTTATTCTTCACAATCTCGATGGCGTGTCATACAGCAAAAACATAGAGCTAGCATACTACGATGTTAATGCTGTAGATAATTCTTCAGTCAAAAAAGAGTTAGAACTGAAAATTGAAAAGATCTTTAAAGGCAACATAAAACTCACTAAAATATTTCCTCTCCTTGTTGTACATGTTAATAGAGACATTGATAATGGCAAGCTCGAAATCGAGAAAAAAATAAAGATAAATTATATGTTAGGAGAAGACACAATAGATATTAAGTGGATATTCCATTCTGCCATCTGCTCAAATGGAAAGTTCTATTACTCCATATTAAATAACAACAAGAGATGGTACATTTTTTCTAACAACTACTTACCATCGTTTATACAGATAGATATGAGTTGCCCTAAAGTGATTGACAGAATAAAATCTGAAGTCGTTGTCGTTATGTACAGGACTGATTTCTATTAACCAACATGTTTAGCAGACACAAACTAAATATTTTTAGAAATTTCACACTTAATTTTATATTAAGCGTAAAAAGCTAATAATTTTGCATCAAACCAGAGTATTATTAAGAAGTTTTACAATCAATTTTGATTTAGGTGAGAGCATTGTGACAACTATTATGACGTCAACAACATCACCTATCTTTATTGTCTGTTGCACATTAGTATGACGGTTGTAGTATTCTGTACTACCATCTTTTTCCGTAATCTCTATATATTTAAGTTTGTTTGAAAACAGTTTGCTTTGGCAGTCAAGATCGATTTCAGGTATATACATGAAAACTCTGTTACTACTTAACCCAACAACATGTCCAGTGTGTACTCTACTGTATTTACTGTCTTCTGTGTGTAACTTGTTTGCAATCTCTAATGTTTTGCTTTCTCTCTCTAGTCTTTTATAATATGCGTTTTTATTGTTAATTGCATCAACATCAACAACATACTCTATATGTTTTCTGTGAATTATGTCTGTAATATAACGATGTACAACAATGTCGAAATATCTCCTAATCGGTGATGTAAAATGTGTATATATATCTTCGTCAAGTGCTTCATGTCTCTTGTTATCGTAACCTATCTTATATTTAGCAGACGACATTCCAAACAGATCGATCTTTTTCTGTATAATCGAGTCTGTCTTCAAAAGTCTGTTGCCACAATATCTTATCGGCACTACATTTGTGTTGACATCATTTATAACTTTAGCTGCATAGCTGTTTGCCATTACCATATATACTTCAACCATTTTATGGATGTCGTAATAAGTGTTCTTATTATATTTTTTAGCAATATTATATAACATGTTAAGATCTTTATTCAGATGTATCTCTTTTTCTGCAACGTCATAACTGTAGTTTCGCTTGTTTACGATAATGCTTTTAACGAAATCTCTGTTACATATGTTATACTGTTTATCAAACTCGACAACAAAAGTAACAGCAAGTCTCTCTTTGTCAACAAAGAGAGAACATTGATTAACTAACTCTTTTGGTAGCATATCTATCTGATGATGTGCAAGATAACAGCTGCTAGCTCTTTTATCTGTTTCTCTATCAAGATCAGATCCATATTCAATATAGTGACTAACATCTGCAATATGTATATAGACTGTATAACCCATGTCTGTATATTCAATGTGCATGGCGTCATCGATGTCATAACATCCTGTCGGATCAATGCTCATTATGTTCTTATCTTTAAAATCGCTTCTCATATGTATGTTTTCAATGATTTTGTCGTCTATATTTATCTCTTTCACAGAAGATAACGATTTAGTTTGCCTTGACCAGTCAATAGTAGCTGCACGGGACAAGTACATTCTTTCTATGTCTGTCTGACCAACTTCTCCTATCACCTCTTGAATTGCTCCTACAATGTTTTTATCTATAGCTGTTATCTGTATCACAATATAAATTAGACCCCTGTCATTTTTTTTGCTTATTGGAACAATAACATTTTCGCCTGTTAACAATTTAGCATGTTTTAAAGGATGTCTCTTCTTGTTTGTTCCATAACTGATTTTTGAATAGCTATTTACAAAACCTACGTGAAAAGAGTGTACGCTTATCATATTATAGCGTATGATAAACATATATATTAACAAATATAGTCAATTTATATTCAGTTTTTTTATTCTTGTGAATTCTCACGAGAATATCTCTTCTGTGACTCGTTGAATCCATACTTCCTTCCTGCATTAAATCCAGAGATGTATGCATTTTTTCGAGATATTTTGTCAAGGTTGCTTGGGATCTTAACATTTACGTTCCGCGAAACATAACGCTTCATATATATGTCAGTATCATTATATGTTAAGATTTTGTCGTCCAATGCTTGTTTAAATGAGTCACTGTCTTTAACATCGACAGTTGCACTAGTCTTACCAGTCTTTGACTTGTTGACATAACACCTTCCGATCGATCCATAAGTCTTTTCTAGAGTCTCTTTCAACTCGTCAGACTGCATTCCATCTGGCAGATTGTCAACATATAGTGTGTTATTTGCCGGAACTCTTTTATTGATAAACTTGAAAAACTTAAGAGATCTTCCGTTTATCTCTTCTTTGACATCAAGTAGCTTGAATGCGTTATCACGTGTGTCAAAAACAGCTATCCCATTCCCGCGAGCTTTCCCAGTGCTGTCTGTGTTCATTTTAACCTCTTGAAATCCGTCATACTTGCTTAACAGATCAGTTAAATCACTCGCTTCACAATCATATGGTACATTACTAACGAAAATTTTAAATCCTTCGGACATTTGATAATGTTATTAGTCATCTATTTTTTTAAGTAGTTTTCAACAATTTGCTATTTATATACTAAACAACACGTAATAATAATTGAAACTTAATCAACATAAAGTAGTTCATCTTATATATGATTATAATAATGACGAACCTTAATAAACTGTGTCAGAGAAAGATCCAAGGTGATATCCGCATCATGTCTGTCAGTCCGCCAGAGTATATATACGCATATCCAGACGAAGATAACTTACTTACATGGTATTTTATGATTGACGGTCCAGAGTGGTCTAAATACAAAGGCGGGCACTACATTGGACAGATATTGCATGACAAAGATTACCCACTGAAGCCGCCTGATTACGTGATGTTAACACCGTCTGGAAGATTTATGATAAATCAAAAAATATGCATGAGTAACACCAAGTTCCATACAGATGAATGGAGTGCTGCTTGGAACATAAGCACAATATTAGCAGGGTTTCTATCAATTATGTTAGATGATGCAGCACACGGTATTGCCCATTTAAAACATCATACCGATGCTGAGATTGCTGAATTTGCAGATCAGTCTATTGCGTTCAACGAAAAAAACTATCCAAAAATATATAAAGAGTTTCAGCGTCTCATAGAGAACCGTAAGATGGCAAAAGAGAAACAAAACTCATACAAAGATAGTGTTGTCAACAAACAAGTAACTGACGACACAAAACCAAAAGACAAAAAGGCAGAAGATAACACGAAAAATAAAGACGAAGACCACAAGAAAAATAAAGACGAAGACCACAAGAAAAATAAAGACGAAGACCACAAGAAAACTAAAGACGAAGATCACAAGAAAACTAAAGACGAAGATCACAAGAAAACTAAACATGAGAGTAAGAAAACACAAACCGAGACAGACTCAGATTCAGAGTCTAATTCCGAATCAGATTCAAAAGATGACGACATTAAATCGATACTGAAGTCAGATACTGATTCAGTACACACACAAAACGCAGATAACAACAGTGTACATATTGTTGATGACAATGACAGTACATCAAATGAGAGTGAAGGAACGCCGGTCCGACTGATCCGTGTTAAACTTGAGCCTCCAAGCAAGAATGAACACAATCATGGTGATGATTCTGATGTAGATGTAGATACAAACACTGCACAGCTTGTTAGAGCTATAATGGAGAAAGTAGGATCGCTTAATAATATTAATGGTGGACAGCATCTGATATTAGCTGAGATTGACGATTCAGCAATACGTTCTAAGCATACAAAGAAGAGCAGACGTAGAAAGTTGATTCCACTCGATATGAGTGAGATTGACGAGATCTTTGAGAAGTTTGACAAAGAGTACACTTCTATAAAAGGAGGAATAGACAAAGCAATATGGCTATAACAAAAAGCAACACAGCCACAAGAAAATTGAATTCTTATCACTTAAATAAAAAGTACTATTTAAATGTATAAGATGCCCCCAAAAAGAGGAGGACGTAAAGGTCGTAAATTTAAAAAAAATGGCAACGTTAAGCCGCAAATGCCCATGGCAGATAAGGAAGATCTTCTTTATGGTCAAATCCTAAAAAAACTGGGAGACAGACGGTTTAACGTAGAATGTTCTGATGATAAAATACGCCAAGGTCGTGCCAGAGGTACAATGAAGAAACGCGTATGGATCAATGATGGTGATGTCGTACTTGTTAGTATGAGGACATGCGAAACAGTTGACTCTTCTTGTGATATTCTCTATAAGTACACTTGCGATCAGGCAAAAGAGCTGGAGAAGAATGGGTACATAAACTTTACTGTAAGAGCTAGTACTGCTGTTTCAACAGTTGTGTTTGAATCAAGACCTGATGATCCATATGTACATGATAGTTCAGATAGTGACGAAGAAGAGATAGGTGACGACGAAGAAGACGACGAAGACTATGGTTCAGATGATGACGATGACGATGACGCATACGTCAAAGGATCCGGAAACAGTATAGTACCGCCACAGCCAAACAGATACGCAAAGATGATGCCTTTGACAGCTGCTGGTCTTATGGCATGTGATGACGATATTGATATTGACAATATTTGATTTGATATAATTAGTTTTTCTACATAAATTCATGTAGAACAACACAAAATTTTAACAGTTCTTGTATAGTTTGGTTATGTTTTCTTATTGGTTTTAGCGGAACTGCCGCTAACTTTAAGACTCGGTTTTCTTTGTTTTTCAGACGTTTTTGAAGGATCTTCTTTTTTATCTTTCTTGACTTCTTTTTTATCTTTTACAAGCTTGACTTCTTTTTTATCTTTTACAGGCTTGACATCTTTTTTATCTTTTACAGGCTCTTTGCTCTTTGTTGAGGCGTTTGCGTCTTTATATCTTCCGGCTATCAGTGCTTTTAAGCTAGGGGTCCCAATTGTGTTAATAGTTTTACATACATTTATGTTTGACATATATATTGCCAATATATTATTTTATTATTTGATAGACACAACGCAACACGTCGCCAAATACATCCGCAGATAACATTTTTCTAAAACTTAATAAGGAGATAACTATAATTAACATATATATGGACGTTAACAAAAGCCTATATATTGCAAACTGGTTCGAAAAGAACAGAAACCTATATTACAATGCGACAATAGATAAAGACTGCATCACAATAAATCACATCACGTTTAAACTTGCAGAACCGACAGATGCTTATCAATTTTATAAAGTCTTAATGCTAAAAACAGCAAACATATCGAACACAGAGATATGGACAGCAAAGCTCAACAAAGAACTGATGGCAAATAACTTGTCGACCGGAGATGTTTTAAAAATAATAACTGAACATATCATAACTACAACCGAATTGCCGGTTAGCGATATTGCTCATGAACTAAAAAAAGAAACTTTGTCATATGAGTGTAATAATGTAATATTAAATGAGGCTGTCAATTTTATTGCAGATAATAAACTTAAAAAGATCATGAGAGTCTCTTTTGCCGATGCTTTAAGGGTATGGAACATTAAACTCATTAAATTCAAGAACATATTCTTAAAAGAACTTATGAAAACAAAGGACGTGGTGATACAGATAAAGTTCAATGATATGTACCCTTATTATCCGCCTACATTCTTTATCACGCCGTGTTTCGATAACTTAATTAACATAAAAATTACGAGTTGTAAACATTTTAAACAAGATAATTGGAATCCCATATCAAATATTACAGACATCGTTTCAGAAATAGTGAGATTTATTGACGCTAATGTAACTTCTTTGGTTCAGCTTCAAGATGAAGAGTTATATAAAGTTGTTAGTGAGTACACACCATATATCGTTGTTCTGCCAAATGAATTTGATGGTATAAAGTTATATGAACAAACAACTAAAAACATTAAAGACGACGAAAAACATATATCCATATTCGCTAAAGGCACTGGATTTGGCAATGTCATGACAAATACATGGGACATAGACAACTATATGAAAAGCAAACGTTATACACAACTAAACAAAGAAATAGCATTGAAAGAGATATGTTTCTACATAAGTCAAACTTGTTTAAATACAACTGACGCAATACTTTTTGAAACTTTTAAACAGACGAGTTTCTATAACCACTTATGTGAAGAGTTCGCATCGCTGTCACTACTCGAAATAAGCAATAATCATGACGTGTATACGACGCTGATAAATCTGTTTACATGTCTTGTCGACAACAATTTTCTAAGTATTTTCACGGAAGACAACAACAAATTGTATAACACTCTTGAAAATATCACAACGCAAATACATAGCCTCGAAAATATAGGTAATAAAGACAGCATAGAGAAAGATATAACAGAATTGGTAAAGAAAATAAAAACACATGTCCGTAGCAAAGACACAGCAGAAGTGAGAACAAATAACATGACAAAATATAAAGAAGTCATGTTGGAATACAAGTTTATCGATTACAAAATTATAAAAAATATAGATGATAAGGACGTAATAACACGACAGTTTTTGTCTAGATTTCGCAAAGAGTTGTCTGTATTGATGAATACATTAGAAGTTTCTTATGATGCGTCTATATTCTGTGTTAGAGACACAGAAAATATCAGGTGTATGCAAGCGCTAATCACTGGCCCAAACGACACTCCTTATGAGAACGGATGTTTTATATTTGATATCGATTTGCCTACCACTTATCCTATTGTGCCGCCAAAAGTAACTTTTCTCAACAACAGTGGTGTTAGGTTCAACCCAAACTTGTATAGTGATGGCAAAGTTTGTTTATCAATATTAGGTACTTGGGAAGGAGATAAAAGCGAATCTTGGAATCCTGTTACATCAAACTTAGCACAGGTTCTAATGTCAATACAAACACAAGTATTTGTCGAAAACCCTTTTTATAACGAACCGTCGTATGACATCATCAAGAGCAAAGAAGACCAAAAAACAAAAGAAGAGCACAACCATATATATAATCGTAACATAGCGATATACACAATGCTGTACTCTATTGTTGGCACAATTAAGAATCGTAACAGCTACCCTCAATTTAAAGAAGTTATTGAGAAACATTACAAACTAAAAGAAGAAAGAATAATCGACAGATGTAGGAATTGGTCCAGCAAATATAATATACCAACACAAATATTAAATGATGTGATTGAATCGATAAACTCCTTGCCGTCAATATAAATCTATTTATACGTATGTCGACTACTATAATGTAAACATGAACGAACCTGACTTTATTAAACTTAACAAGTTGAACCTTATTATTAAGAAGAGATATACTGCACAGACAAAATGCTATTTATGCAAATCAAGTCTTGTTATGAATCCAGATATGGCAAACATGTATTGCAATGTTGTTATTACTGGGAAATGTGGAGACTCTTTCCATAGCTACTGTTTTCTAAAATGGGTATCGAATACGCACACACTATCAAAACCTGTTTGTCCAGTTGATAGAACATTATGGACAACACAGAAGACACACGGATTTCCAGATGCTATACATAAAATGCCTGTATTCAGAAGTGTTATCAACGCAACTTCTGTATATAATAGCGTACACAGCTATCCTGAAGCAACACATGCCGATCCAATAGATCCAGAAACAGTGTTTATTGAAGCAGATATTGGTGGCAACGAGTATGTCACGTTTATGTCATATAACACAGACACTAATACGACTGTGTTACTAGATAATAAAAACGCGTCAGAAACAAAGATGACTATGGCAGATGTCGATTAAAAATTGATTATTGCAAACTAAAACATTACTTGTGTTAGTTAAATACACGTAATGAACTTTCCTTTCGAGCTTGATACATTCCAACAAGAAGCTATTGCTTCAATTGATAAAGGCAACAATGTGCTTGTGATGGCTCATACTGGAAGCGGTAAGACAGTTATTGCAGTATATGCAATTTATCGTAACTTACGTGAGTTTCCAGACAAAAAAGTGTTGTTTGTTTCACCAATTAAATCGTTGTCAAACGAAAAGTTTAAAGATTTTACTGAACAGTTTCCAAACAACAGTGTAGGAATTCTTACTGGTGATAATAAGATAAATCCTGACGCAGAGATCATTGTTATCACAGCAGAAATCTTGAGAAACGATTTTTTCATGAATAAAAGACTTGTCAATAACATATCGTGTGTCGTGTTTGATGAAGTACATTATATTAACGATCAAGACAGAGGAACAGTATGGGAAGAGATACTTGTCATGATAGACAAGTCTGTGCAACTCGTGATGCTGTCTGCAACCATATCCAAGCCCACCGAGTTTTCAGGCTGGCTTAAACGTATCAAAGATAGAGATATCGACTTGATCACTACAAAGTGTCGAATCATTCCATTGACACACTATGTTTTCCAACCACAAGAAGACACAGGAAGACTGTATAAAATCTTAGATAATGATGACAAGTTTAATGATATAGAGTATCTTGAATGTGTTAAATCACAGCATAAGTATAAATATACTCCTGGAAGCAAGATAATAAAATTAGTTAATTTTTTGAAAGAGAGAAATCTGTTACAGACAATTGTTTTTTCGTTCTCAAGAGCAAAGTGTGAACAGTATGCCAACACTGTTGATATTAGTCTTGTCGCGCCTGAAGAGTCGGCAGAGATAGAACGTATTTTTAGTTATCAGCTTCGTAACTTTAAAGATAAGTATGAACAGTTGGGACAATATCACGAGATACTTAGACTAATGAAAAAGGGTATTGCGTACCATCATTCAGGTCTTGTGCCTGTACTTAAAGAGATTGTCGAAATAATTTTTAAGAGAGGCTTAGTTAAACTGCTTTTTGCCACAGAAACTTTTGCAGTTGGTGTCAATATGCCGACAAGAACAGTTGTAATGACAGATGTTTCTAAGATGACTAACAGAGGCAAACGTAATCTTAACACTTCTGAATACAAACAGATAAGTGGCCGTGCCGGTCGTAGAGGCATTGATACGGTAGGCAATGTGATCATACTACCTATTTACGAATTGCCAGACAAAGACGTATTAAAAAAAGTCATGATAGGGCCACTACCACATATACAGTCTAAGTTTGGGCTGAACTATCATTTTTTACTAAAATCTATACGTGCCAGTGTAGAAGTGTCTTCGATCTTTAATGATACATTAATGTCAAAAGAACATACGGAAGGAGTTATACTATTTAAACAGAGAATTGAGAAATGCACAGAAGAACTAAGCAAAATAGATATCACTTCGGCAAACGAGTCATTGCCGTTCGACAAGTTCGATCAACTTATCGAGTTTGAAGAAACACTGTCGTCTGTCACAACTTTTAAAATGTCTCTTGACAAGAAACAAGAAAAACAGTACAAATTGCTTAAACAGCAGATCAGAAACGACAAAACAATGAACCAGAAATATCAGAATTACCAAAGACATAAAGAGTTGTTAAAAGAGTATAACTTCAACAAACAGAAACTCGACGATATTTGTTCTTATCTAAATACTATGACAGCACCTATGATACAATTTCTCTATACAAACTCCTATTTATCTGAAGTACTACCGATTACAGAACTCACATCGACTCATGTTACTCTGAAAGGTAATGCAGGAGTATATATAAACGAGTGCAATTTCATACTATTAACAGAGATCATTAACGACGGAGTTCTTGACGACTTATGTGCTGAAGAAGTTGTTGCTGTCATAGCCGTGTTTATTGAAGATAAAGAAGAGAGTTACACTGATCTACAAGAGGCAGATTTAACAAACAACATTAAAAATAGTGTGAAAACTGTTAAAGAGTACTCACATAAACTACTCCATGACGAATCGTCAATTGTTGACAGGTCAGACGAAGATTATTGGTCTATATCAACTAGTTTTGTTGAAGTGGCTTATATGTGGGCCCGACAATTCTGTGTTGGAGAAATAAAATCCAAGATAGACATCTATGAAGGCAACTTCATCAGAAATATAACAAAAATAAATAACATCGTTAAAGAGATTCTAAACTCTGTTGAAGTCCTTAATAAAATAGAGCTGATACCTGTTTTGCAAAAGATTGAACCAATGCTTATTAGAGACATCGTTACTGTTAACAGTCTCTACATCGGCTGATTATATAAGATTTATCATAAATCTTGTATAATTTATTTTTGCATATGTCTGTTACTTTTTTGTGCTTTTAATAATAGAGTCTAAAAGTGTTTCACTTGGATGAATTAGATAGCGTCTATGTTTGATATAAACAAGTGCTTCTTCAACTGTCATGTTGTGTTTCTTTACTAAATAGTATATCGCAACACTTACAGAACGACTTGCGCCCACAAAACAGTGGATAAGTATATTGCCATCGTCTTCTTCCTGAAACTCTAGAATCTTGTCATAAACAGATTGCAAATAACTGTCTATCATGTCATTATTGTCATCTTTAATAGGTATGTTAACATATTTGACATCGTCACCAAAATAGTTGGGGACGTCTTTTGTAACATTTATCACATATTTAAAGTTAAATTCGTCCATTATAGCAGAAGAGGCCGCATTTATAGCGCTTCCTACATATATGTTGTCTATTATTTTTGTCGGCTTATATACAGGTCCAAAATAGTCAGTAATAGAATACTGTTTTGGATAATGCCTGACCAATGGTTTTTTTGTTTCTGACGTTGATTTACAAGATTCTATACGTTTAGGATAAAAATATTGACCTACATATACGTCATACATCACACGAGCTATAGATGTAAACCTATTAAGATAGTAAAATCCCGCGTCCATTATATACATATATATTATTATATATCTATAATTCTTTTATTTAAGTATGTAATACACCAACTAACAGTTTATAAAATATAACTTAAGTTTACCTTGAGTTTCAATTTATGCGCAGATAAACTATCTGGCATCTATTTTTCTTGAGACGTGTTAAATGTAGAGTTGTATTTGAAAATAGAGTTCGACTCTTGATCAGAACACGACGTTTTATCTGATTTATAGTCAAGACTTGCAGATTCAGTGTCTGATTCACTGTAACTGTTTATTCTAAAATCATACAGGGCGTCGTTTGGTTTAGAATAAGGCTTTAATCCTTTCTTTGTCAGGTGAATAGACTTACATTTCAGATTATCACAATCACCCGAAGCCAAATCATTTACACAAAGCTTATATTTAAAACTGATCGAACCATATTTGCAGTTATAGCCACCTTGACATACATTTGCACTACATTTATTGCACACATTTGTCAAAACCATTAATGTTTTGTATAAGTCTTTATCTTTCTGCAGATCTATATGGTCTAGGTTTGTCTCTTCAAATAGTTTGTATGCACGTTCTCTTATTGGCTCTAGTTTCTGTTCTTCTAATGAATGCGCATACATACACTTGTATCTATAGCTGCAATCATTATCTTTAATAATGTTGTTGCACAACATTTTTTTATACAATTTATGGTTGATTATCATAGTATTTTTCTTATCCATGTACTTATATATATACGATCACTTTATATGATAATTATTAGATGGAAAAAAAATGATAAAGATAAAAACATGCTCAAATCAACATTTAACACTATTTTAGAAGAAAAAGAGATAAACCTGAAAAAAGTAGCAAATTTTGATATAAACAAGAGCAAAATAGAAACAGATTACCAAAAAAAAGATCTTGTGATTAAAAACAGTGGTAAAGAGATTATATCATGCAAATATTACGATGTCGGCATCTATAATAAAGAGAGTAAAATATGGTATTGGGCATGGAACACACCTTTTGTTGATCGCAGTATCACTATTAAAGACGGCGTAAAAGGGTTAAAAAGCTATATAGCAGATAACTATTCGCATTTTACACCGCAAGAGGCAGACGAATACTATTTCTATACAAGCAATGACAACTTTATTTTAGAACAGAAACATGTGCAACATTTGTTAGGAATAGCTGTTTCTGTTACTAATTGTGAAGGCTATGTTGTTATTGAGAAAGACAAAATCATCGAATATAAATTAATCAAACACCTTACTAAAGTAAAATAGGATACAACAATTTAATATATGTTTATCTATTATAGATGAGTATAATAGATATTCCAAATAAACCAAAAGAGTATACAAAGTGGGATAACAATAAATTTATATTGAAATTGAAGGCAGTAGAAAATCTATTGAAGTACAATAATCGATACAAAGACAGTACTGACTATGTATGTACTGTCTGCAAAAAGAAGATACACAATATAATTTATAAATCAGTAAAATATAAATGGCCTTCTGCATTATATCATTTAGTAAACGAACATAACTACAAACCAGAAAAAGATTTCATTTCATATATTGATAAATACAATATCAATATTCCGACAAGTATTAAAAGAGTAGTTAAATTCATGTCTAAACAGTATACTATTGACAGTTTAAAGTATATAAAATTAAATCAAAATCAGCTAATGATATTTGATGCGCTAATGGAACATGGTGGATACACAAAAAAGTATCACAGTTATTCAAAGAAAAAATTACATTATAGACACTCTGAACACTCTGGTCTGTTAGATTTCGATAATACAGGTCTAGAAAGAGTAATTGTGTCCGGGAAAACAGATAGAAAAGATCCGAATGACACCACTATATTTCTTCCTCAAAACATGGAAGACGCAATTGATTATGAATATATTTTCCATACACATCCGCCTACACCAAAACCAGGTGGAAGAGCTAAAGAAGGAATACTGTATGAATTTCCCAGTATAAGTGATCTTTTCCACTTTATAGATCATTATAATGATGGCGTAACACAAGGCTCTATTATTATCTGTCCTGAAGGTCTCTATAACATAAGAAAAATAGATTTTAATGACAAAAAAATAAATATAGACGAAAACAAACTTTATAATAAGATGATAGATGTGACTTTTAAGATTCAAGATGACGCTCTACATAAATATGGCGAAGATTTCACAGAAAAATCATACTACAGTAACATTGCACAAGACAGAAAATTTATAAACAAGTTTAACAATGCTTTAACTGAGTTTGGATTAACAGTTGATTATTTTCCAAGAACGCTTGATAAAAATGGTAGATGGATACTACAAGAAGTTTTCTTGCCTGTCCAAGTTGTTGAAAGACACAAAAAACAAGTCCTGAAACAGTAAATATTGTTATTAGTTTTTGGCAATTCAAGCAAAGCCTAAATTTAAAACAATTACTGTTTTTCGTCTGGCAGATACATAACTGCAACAAGAAAAACAATATAAATTAGTGTATGTACAAACATCTGCTTTATCTCAAAACAATTGCTGATTGAGTTGTCTTCTTTTGTAATATATCTGCCGACTATTTGATTAAACTCTGTGCTCGATACAAAGAAAGCAATTAGAGTTCCATATAATGAGAATTTTATTTTGAGAAGAATATCGATGTCAGAATTGTACATACTCATCAATGTCACACTGAAAAAAAGCAGCATATGTAACATGCGGCCAAAACTAGTTGGACATTCGTTGTTTGCAGTTCCACCAACTAAGGTTTCTGTTAATTGATAAGACAGCTTTGAGTTTAACATAAAATAAATAACACCTGCTTTCATGCTTATGAACAGACGTTCTTTGAATTTGCCGACAGATGTATCTAGTTGAATCTGCGAATTAGTCATATAATATAAATATGTTTAGAAAACAAATATAACATAAACAATTTTCTTATAAAGAACTGATTTATAAGAAAAATGTCTATGCTTTACTCTTCAGGCCATTGCGACGTGGAATTTACAATTACAAATTAAAACACCACTCGACAATAAATATACCATGACGTGTTTTAGAGTGACACTCTGTAAAATCAAATCCTGATTTTTAGCCTTTTACACTTAATTTTAATATAAAATTAAGTGTAAAATTGCTGAATATTTAATTACTGTTAAATTTATTGCAAATATTATTGTAATATAGATTTTTTATATCAGTTCAATATATATAATTATGGCAGATATACTTAAGAATAAGGCAGTATTGGCTGCTGCGATTGCAGTGCTTTTAATAATAGTTATCATCGTCGTTGGTGACGCATTGAAAGGCAAGTTGAGTTTGACTGAAGGTTATGCAGATTCTATTAACAACCAATTAAATCCACATGTCAAAGAGACAGAGAAAGATTTTGAATATCTCTATGACAAAAAAACAGGTCTGATTATGTCTGGCTCAGAGTTTGACAAAAACGATTTTGAGGGACGCTATGTTCCACTAGACGCAGAGGACATACCGATTAATGTTATTGCACCAGACAGTTTCCTGTTAGACGACGGAAATAACGGAAGAACAGGTCTGCACACAAACATGTGCAGTAAACAGTGTTGTTCAGGACAATACCCGTTGCCATTCAAACTCTCACATGACAAAAAACTATGCAACCTCAAAAACTTTGCACCATCAAACTTGATGTGCAACAATGCATGGCAAGACTCTGGATGTCTATGTTTGACCAAACCACAGGCTAACATGCTCTACAACCGCGGCGGCAATGCTTAAGAGTTTATATCATGTGTTAATTTTTAACAGAACTATATTTTGTTACTTCACTAGCAAAATATAAGATAGAACATGGCGTGTAATCTATTGTGTACAAGCATTTGTCGTAATACGACTAATAATTTCAGTGGTCGACACAGATTTTGTATACGGTATCTCTTCATATATATTCATCTCTAAAGGAATACTATACCAGTATTTACGGCTCTCATCTGACAGATCGTCGCTATGTATAACTATGTCAATATCATTAGCGACAATAAACTCTTTTGTAATCGGCATTGGCGCATCTGGATATACTTTATCAACATGTCTACAAGATTCTAACATAGTAACTCTTTCTGCCATGTTTAGTATTGGTTTACGTTTATAAGTTGTTGCCTCAATATCTGACATCAGCCCTACATATATTTTTGCTTGCGGATGACGCTTCCTTATTTTGTTAAAGAAACTCACATGGCCTGGATGAAAAAGATCAGCAACCATATCGACATATACAATTTTGCTAGACATAAATAATAAAACTATATATAATTATCTAGGGACAGCATGTAATTTAATATGAAAACATCCGATTGTGCTCTTCAACAGTTAGCATGTCTGAAGAACTTGTTACGGCTTCATTATCAAGTAGCAGATCGCCACGCCTCTTCTTGACATGTTTTGTTTGTCTATTGTTTGCATTTTTATTGTATTTCCTTGAATTATAAGTGTTATTAACAGCGTATTCTGTCTTTTTCAAACTTGCAAATGGTTGAAATACCGATGTACTGCTTTTTGATGTTGTGTTGTCTGTTAGCGATGAATCAGTACGATTTCTTGTTGAACAAGAATTCATATTGCGCACATTTGAACAATAGTCCATGCTCTGGGGTGATGTAGCACTTTTAGTCGCAAGTCTGTTTCTTATCAAACTTGTTTTCCTTAGAGAGCATCTGTCTTGGTCAAGAGAACAAGTATCACTGTTGTTGCTTTCTGGTCTGTTTATAGAGATATTGCTATCAACGTCTATTATCTCCATATTTGATCGGTCAAAAGAGTCATATATCTTTCTTGCTAAAGCAGTTTTATTGTCGTCAAAGTTGACAAAGATATAGTCCCAAAAGGCTTGAAGACACACGTCTCCAATCTTTTTCTTGTGACACATTTTATCTTTTATCCATGTCAATGTCATTTCTGATTTCAGAAGCGGATCAAAATAGTGATCTAACATGTCTTTCAGTAAGGCATAGCATTCTTCTGAGCCACTGGCACCTGCTTTGTAAAGCAGTCCAATGATGCTGTTGATATAGTAGTTGACAGCTTGTATTATGTCGACACTATAACTGCTATTCAAGTTGTGTGCATCAGTTGACACTGCTTTCTTATAACAATCATAGGTGATCACTGATGTTCTGCAACTGTCTGTTAGTTGAAAGTCTCCATAGACCTTATCTACATAATTGTTGACATCGTCTCTAACAGACAATGAGATAAGATAGTAAGACCTGTTAATCTGTGGATCTGTCCGGAACTGTATCAGATCTTTGAGCAGTTCATAATATGCTGAAGTCATAACAGATACTATCCACTATACTTTATATAAAAATATAAACACATGCACACGCTAGAAATACTCTACAAAAAATTGAGACACTGTCCATATAAAGAGATAGGTGACGTCAGTTAATATAAATGGAAAACAGTGTTAGAATTGACATGAAGTTTAGAAGCGAGACAAGTGATGGCGTAGATGTTACAGTATTAAAATCTGCATTACAAAAATACATAAGAAGATCTAATTATGACAAAAGTTTGTGGACTGCATCACGACTTGATTTGTTCTATCTAGCACCTGACAATACAGGCGAACGTATTAGAACGAATTTTATTCACAGACTTATGGTTATTTATCTTGAAGATATTGGTTTTGTTGGTTTGAAACACTGGAAAGAGCTTGACTATCTCATAATGGATGTTCTGTTAAATAAGAATATCCGTAAAGACAGTTCTAAACGAGGCTTACAAATTAGTGCAATCAGACGTGTTGTTGAAATATTAGCAGACAAAAAGCTTGATAAATCCAGGTCTGTCAGTCACCTCAACGCATTTTCGTCTGCAACAGAAGACCAATTAAAAGATTCTCCATATAAAGATGTTGTTCCGTTAGCAAAGTTTGATAAAAACAGTATGTCGACGAGACTAGGATTTGCTAAATATCTTTTCAGCCAAACTGATGAGACTAAATACAGACTGTTGACAAGGAACTATTCAAACAAAGATGTTATCGACATTTCGAAAAGGTGGTACAAGGAGATTAAAACAAAAGAGAAATTCTGTACTTGGATGATGGTTTTGGCAGACATGGTTTTAAATCCTGATTATAAATCGACTAAACTACTCGATTACAAGAACATTAATCCAGAAGCGCAAGACAGTTGGTCAGATTTGATTTCTAAAAAAATTAAATTTGATGACTATGTGTTTGATAAACATGTGAAAAACAGTAAAGACAGAACAACAACTTATTTTGCAACTACAGCGTCTTATGTTGAACCAGAATCGCCTCTTGTCGACATGGAGTTAAAGCGTATATATCTTATTATGCGTGAAGTCCCTGTCGATGTTGCTAACAAGTTGACGTCAAGACAAAACGTTAAAGATAGCGCACCAAAAAACACAAGCGGCGTAAAAAGCACAGATGATGTTATAAAAGAGTCAGAGTTTGGCGAATTCCGGTTCAGAATCCAGTTAACAACATCACACAGCAAAACAGACGTGTATTTAGTAACTGTCAATAACAAACCGTATATTGTAAAAGGCCCTTTTAAAAACAGCGATACTATTGACACTTATCTAGAGTTGCAACAAAAGAAAAAGAAGTTAGGTATACCAGTTATCAAAAGCCGTAAAGAGTATATGATACCGGACAGATGGATGTCTGGCCTGCCTCTGGGCATTAGAAACAAGTTAGACAGAACAAAATCTTATCCGTTTCTTATTGTCAAATCATTAATAAGTTTTGACAGTTACACTACAAAGATGCATAAGAGCAAACTATGGCCTGATACTGAAGTACTTGATCCTGACAAGACAGTTTTACATATTAAGTCGCTGGACGATCTTAATAAACAACAAAGTATTGATTACCTTAACGCAATCGCCTTTAGAATACGTTATAAACTGTCTGACGTGGCGTTGCGTAACTTTTTAGTCGATAGTGATCACGTTTATTCAATTGACGAAGAATCTATGAACGACGACTTCTCTCTGTTAACCGAACTTAAGAAAACAAATTACAGAAAAACAGAAGACATGTTTAAAAAATATAAGAAACATGTCCATGTAAAGCTGGTGAAATATTTAAACAGCGAATTTAGTTAACTTTTTTCGCAAACTTATTTAATGATTTAACCAAAAATATTTCGCTAAATCAAACAAGTTAGATATCAATGTTAGAACAGGAAAATCGATTTTTTCGACGAGTTTTAGCGAAACTCAAAAACCGGTTTCAGAAAAGTTTTTTCAGGTCGGCTCTCTCTCTCTGTTTCGGTATGGTATAAAATTAAGCCGTAAAGTATAATAGAGTCTTAAAATAGTCCGGTATATTAAGCTTTTTTGGTATAATTTTAAGCCGTAAAGTATAACAGATACTTAAATACGTCCGGTATAAATTAAGCTTTTAGTAATTTATAAAAACACTAAAAGTATGTCAGCATATAAAATATACCATGTTTTACAAGAGCTTAAAATTTGTAAAATTAAGCCGGACTGGTATAGCTCGATAAAATTTTAAGTCGTGAACAGTTGCTTTATAATAAGATAGACATGTATATGACTATTCAAACAGTGCAGATATTGTTAATAGAAAAATCGTTTTTTTCGGCAAGTTTTAGCGAAATCCAAAAACTGGTTCTGGAAAAGTTTTTTCAGGTCGGCTCTCTCTCTCTGTACTGGTATGGTATAAAATTAAGCCGTAAAGTATAATAGAGTCTTAAAACAGTCTGGTATATTAAGCTTTTTTGGTATAATTTTAAGCCGTAAAGTATAACAGATACCTAAATACATCCGGTATAAATTAAGCTTTTAGTAATTTATAAAAAACACTAAAAGTATATCGGCATTTAAAATATACCATGTTTTACAAGAGCTTAAAATTTGTAAAATTAAGCCGAACTGGTATGGCTTAATAAAATTTTAAGCTGTGAATATATATAACTAATATAGACATAAGAACTGATGGTTGAATATCAGTGTGCAAAATGCAGCAAAAGATTTAATAAAAAATCGAACTATGATAATCATCTTAACCGCAAATATCCTTGCAAACAAATGAGACAAGCAAAGACAGACAGTTTATTTAATAATCAGTGCTCAGCAGACTCAGATTACTTGTCTCCAGACAGTGACAGTTCGTCAGTTGAACTGGCACCAGAAAATCTACTTAAAGTAAATAAGTCATTATCAAGCGTAAGCAAAATTAAGACACATAAAAACATGTGTAACTATTGCGGCGACACATTTAGTCAATGTTCATCACTGTATAGACATTTAAACTACGATAGATGCAAGATAAAAAAACAGCAAGACAATAACAAAGAAGAGCTATTCAAACTACTTATTAAAGAGAGAAAACAAGACAGAAAAGAACTTGTTTTTCTTAAACAAAAAGTAAAAGAGCAGGATAAAATAATAAGTACGAACATGCTTATAAACGGTAGCAATATTAACAACAGTAATATCAACAATGGTAATATAAATTACAACACTGTCAACAACATTAAAGTTGTTGCATTTGGAAAAGAGGATTTATCGCATTTAGATTATAAGGATTGGCTAAAAATATTTAGACGCAACTATAAATCAATTGAAGAACTTGCACTGTTAACACATTTTGATAAAAATAAACCAGAAAATCAGAACATATACATATCAAATCTGCGTAGCAAATATATAATGATACATGACGGCAAAAGATGGATTGTGAAGAACAAGAAAGAGACTGTCGACGACATGTATGATGAGAAAGCCTATATAATTTTCAATAAAGTTGATGAACTGACCGATAAATTACCGATCTCTATTGTTGATAAATTCGATAAAATCCGCACTGACTATGACACTGACGAAATTAGAAAAGCACTAATAAAAGATATTGACATTACTCTGTATAACCAACGTAACATACCTATATACACACACAAACCAAAAGAGAAACAAAAAATTGAATAATAGTTGCTCTGTATCTAACATATTATGTTACACTATCTGTTTGTAATGCTGCTGAAGACTCTACAACCGTATGCAACATTTGTTAGTATCAATGGCTATCAAGAAGCTATTTTTAAACGCTCGTCTTTGCCGCGAACTAAATGTCATGACATTTTCAGAAACAGGACAATCGCAACATTAGGTTATGGCCCGCAAGGGCGAAACCAGAGTTTAAATCTGCGCGATAATGGGTTCAATGTTATTCTTGGTCTACGCAAAGGGCCAAGTTGGTCTAAAGCTGTTAGCGACGGTTGGAGTCCAGGCATCGATCTGTTTGACACTGACGAAGCAACATATAAAGGCGACGTCATTCAATATTTGTTGTCAGATGCAGGACAGATACAGATGTGGCCAGTAGTCAAAAGAAATCTAAAACAAGGCAAAACACTATATTTTTCACACGGGTTTGGAATTGTTTTTTCGGACCAAACAGGCATTGTACCTCCTGCAGAAGTCGATGTTATATTAGCGGCACCAAAAGGTCCTGGTGGAATGCTTCGGGATAAGTATGTTAAAAGCAATTACGCAAGCGGTATTAATACTTCAATTGCTGTGCACCAGAATGCATCAGGGAATGCAGAACTCGATGCACTTGCATTAGGATTTGGCATTGGCAGTCTTAACATATTTGAAACGACTTTTGATAGAGAGGTGTACAGCGATCTTACAGGAGAACGTTGCGTGTTGATGGGTATGATTCAAGGTGCATTTAAAGCACAGTACGACGTGTTGCGTTCTCGTGGTCATTCTCCTATTGAGGCGTTTAACGAGACTGTTGAAGAAGCATTAGTAAGTCTATATCCAATTATTAATGAAAAGGGAATGGATTGGATGTATAAAAACTGTTCAACAACCGCACAGCGCGGAGCAATTGACTGGTCTAAACACTTTTACAGTTTAATTAGGCCATCTATCGAGAGATGTTATGACGATGTTGTTAATGGAAAAGAGACACGAAGAGTAATATACTGCAACAAAAATCCAGAATATAGAAGACAGTTAGAAAACGAGCTGAACCAAATCGACGATCAAGAGATCTGGAAAACAGCAAAAATTGTCAGAGAACTGAGATAGACTTTTATAAATTTTATTAGAGAATAATGTCTAATAAAATTAGTAATCGTTTTATGTGAATTTGTTGCTTAACCAGCAATCAAAGCCATACCGTTAAGTGCTTGCGCATCACGTTTCACCCATCTCAAACCATTACGACCATAAAGACCGTATTTATCGGCTTGGACACACTGTACGCCAGAAGCATTTTGCAAACATATCTCTTTGCTGACATTTCCTTCTTTTCTCTCAAACATCTTGTTTGTGTTACCACCTGAATTAATATGTACTCCGTTGCATCTTACTGGCAACCATTTGCTTGCATTCATTGGCTCAACAACACACCCTGATGTGACACGTGGTTCTATAGCTTTGCATACTGTACTATTAGCGTTTTCTGTTTTCTTGCAATCATCAATTAACTTGTCTGACACGCCAACTTCTCTTACTGGTTTTGGTCCAGCGTAAAGCCCATGTTTTCTAACGTCAACATCATATGTGCAGAACATACGACCATCTCTGTTAGCAAAACAAGCATTCACAAGAGGCGTTCCTGCTTTGATGTCTTCTGCAGATGCTTTACCGAAATTAAATGTCAAATTATTGTTGTCAATTATGTCAGTTGTTCCACCCATAAAGTGTCCATTGCATTTGAGTTGTCTGCGGTTTGGATCGTTTGTTTCAACAAGACTACAACCTGGTTTGTATCTCTCGTCTTTACATATGTCATTACCTGGAGTGAGTTTACATAAATCTCCAAGAATTTCGAGATTAGTCTTGTTGATTGTTGGTACGGCTGCAGCACTGCTTATCATCATGCTAACACCCTCTTCGAGAACAGTTGCAACACACTTTACAGGTGTTAATTTAGCATTCAGTTCAGTAAGAATTGTGTTTACTTTTGCAAGAGGATCTTCAACAACAACTGGCTGAACAGTTACTGATTGGAGAGCTGCTGTTGGCTCTACAACTGGAGCAGTATTGACAGCTAGATTTACACCAAGACCTTTGACAAGCCCTTTTGGAGCAACTGGTTTTGAAGCAGTTTTAGCTCCTGATTTTTTTGTGGCCTTCTTTGTAGCCTTTTTCTTGGTAGCACCTCCTAATTGAGTGCGTCCGTTGTATACACTGTAGGACCCATTAGTCGCAGCACCATGTATGGTTATACTATTCATTATATATTATATATCAAAAATAACTTATACTATGGTGGATGATCTCTGGCAAAGTTATCTGTAAAAGAAAATCTGGATATGTGTCGAATATTTTACTATTGTTAGCCAGTACATTTGATTATATGCTGTCATATAGTATATGAGCGTTCTCAATTCTTGTAAGAACAATTGTCAACTAGAAAATTCGCGATGTGCGCGCGACTGTATGACTGATACAACTTGTCGCGACGACTGTATAAAGAACGATCCGTCTAACAGTTGTTTTGATAGATGTAGTCTAAAACAGTGTGTCGATAAATGTATGAACACAAATAGTAATTGTACAGACAATTGTATAAATTTGCATGGATCTGACAAAGAGAAAACCGATCGCAGATTTGTTAAAGCAGAAACAAAGACCATTAACAATGTCTATATTGTAAGGCGTTTAGACGATAGTTTTATGCAAGAACATTCTCTTGACGATCATGGTAAATGTGGCGATATAGACAAAATGAGATTTATTTGTGATAAGAGTATGTATTGTGACGAAGACAGTAGATGTCAAGCAGGTGATCCAACAGAACTTAAATATTACGAAAAGAAATTTAGAATGTGCAAAGATCTTATGGACTCAAACTGTTTTGAAACTGTCGACAGTAGAGGTCTCTTTAGAAAATCTGAAAAAGATAACGGGGGTCAATATTTAACTGAGAAACAGCTTAACGTTCATCTTGTTAGACCGTCGGAAGACGATCTCGACAGATATGAGAAATATAAAAAAGAGAAAGAGCTGTTAGCAAAAGAAAGACATGTAATAGGCGGAGAAGAACATATGACAGAAAAAGTGTCGTATGGCCAATGTGGACTTGTAAAATCACAACAGTTCGTGTGTGATAAAGACTCGTACTGTAAAAAAACTGTTGACAAAGACGGCAACACAAAAAACGTATGTGTCATTGACAAGATTACAGAAGAAGATAAGAAAAATAGTACAGAAACTAGTCTAAGGCTTTGCAATGACATAGCTAGCGAAGAAAATCCTGTTGATACACAATGTTACGAGAAAGTACAGTCGAAAGGAGTTTTCAGAATCGACAGTAAATTCGACGAACTTTTTTCAGAATCAGAAAAACTCGACAAAGATCTGCTGACAGCAGATAACAAAAGGTGTAACTTTTCGCAAAGTTATGCAAATATGACTGCTTCTAATGCAGATGAAAAATGTGGAAACTATAAAGTGAAAGCAGACATATATGGTAAAGACGGTCAAGTGATTTCAACAGATATAGACGTTGCTAAAGTATGTAAGCCAGGACTGTTCTGTGCCAGAGATCAACCTACGGAAAATAGCGAGGAGCTTATAGATATATGCAAAAAGATGGACGATGGATTTAATGATTACGGAAAACACAGAATGTGTATAGACAAAAAAGATACCTACTGTGTGTTCAAACACGAAGACAACAACGACATGAGTTTTGGATTCAAATATGGGTGTTATAAGAAAGACAAAGACAATGGCGACTGTGATAAAGAGTTAGAAAACACAATCGAAGTCGATGAAGGCAAGAAATGCGGCACTATGACAAAAAATATTGGCGAGCCGATTAGTAAGCCAGAAGAGTCAGCTATTAATAAGGCAGAAGAACTATTAGTAGTACAAGAGACTGCAGGAGCAGAGTCGCAAAACAGTATAGATATTACAATGATTTGTAAAAGAGGCTTAGAATGTTCAACAGACAGAATATGTGTACCAATTAATAATAAACCGGCCGCCGATAACATTATGAGAATATGTAATAATGACGATGATGTCAACTGTGTTGTTGAGTTTGCAAGTTTAGATAAAGAGTATAAGAAAGCATGTGTCAGAACAACACTGTCGACAAGTAAAAATAAGATCGACGCAAAGTTAGCAGAAATAGAAAAGAAACATCACCAAGCTAAAATAGAGGCAGAAGAAGAGAGAAAACAACAGGAAGAGTTTGTTAAATACATACCAGAGAAGTGTAATAGAGACGGTGCAGAAACATATGACTCTTGTAACATATCATTTAAAGCTGTTAATAACAGGACAGACTATATCAAAAACAATAATGTCTCTGTCATGAAAATTACTGACTACAATTCACAGATATTTAAAACTGATCAGAAATGTGGTGTACATTATGACGTTGTTGGTCAAGACAAATCTAAATTTATTGTCGTTTGCAATGAAGGCGATATGTGCAATAGTGATAACAAATGCGTGAAAATACTAAGTGATGTAACAAAAGATAACTTTTTTAGAATGTGTAGAGACGGTGAAGACACAAACTGTCTTACAACAATGTATAACAATAACAGTAAAGACGCATTTTATTTGAAGACAACATTAAAAAAAGATTTTGTTCTGGTTAACACTAAAGAAAAAGAATATAGAATACTGAACACTCTTTCTGCAAAAACCTATAAAACAGATGCGAACAAGCAGACTACTGAAGAGATAGAGAAGAGCTTTGTAAAATGCTCAAGTAAAGTGACATATGACAATGCAGAGATAGTAGAAAATGATACAAAGTGCGGTTACTTCACGGTTTTCCATGGTACTGAAGGCACTAAAGACGTTGCAAGACTGTGTGGAAAAGAGTCTTACTGTAATACAGACGGATTATGCAAACCGATTGAAGCTAACTCTTTGTTGACTGACAACGCTTTTAGAGTTTGCAGGAACAGTACTGACACAGACTGTATGAAAAAGATGCATGATTCGTCATATCTCCACTATTCAAGAGTATGCGTCAACTGAGTGTCTGCGTTTTGTTTACATAACTTGCTACATAGTTTTATATCTGTATATAAAACTATATATGACTACCAAGCACCTAGACCACATGCTTCTGGATCAACATATTCGTCTTCTTCTGGCTCTGGAATAAATGAATGCATACGCAGATAACCAAACGCCTTGTTCATAATGTCGTCACGCAGTTTTTCTGGATACTGCGTGTAGTTAACAGTTGTGTCAGCCGTCTGGTTAACAGTTGTATCAAGGTCTGTGATTTCTGCTTGGACAACAAGTCGTACCACTCCATCTAAATTCGTGTAACTGTACAGTTCAGGACAATGGCTCTCACCTGAGACAACGTTGTTCCTGATATGATCATACCATGATTGAGGATCAGTCGATTTACACAAGACTGACAGTTGTTTTGGTGTAGCTGTTACTAAGATATAATTAAGTGTCGGATGTTCACGCGTTAAATAAGTCATGGCTTCTTCAAGCTTGCACATCTCGCCGTTACATTCTTGCAGGTTAAGGACAGCATATTGTGCGTCATTGTCTTTCAACAGTCGCTTAACCTCTTTGTCAATCTTACTTTCTTTAGCGTAAAGAGTCTGCTTTGACGTACCGGTTGTATTTTCCATCTGTATATAACTTATAACCTACTATAATCTAACTGCTTTTTGTTTCATTTTTTTTTCATGACGATGCAACTATATATTATAAAGTCGTATCGAATATAAATATTTATATTCAATGAAGCAATATCGAATATAAATAAATATTTATATTCAATGAGGCAATATTGAGTAGAACAAACTACATGAAAGACTGACGATAAAACACGAATAATGCGCTCTCCGTTCAAACATAAAAGATACAGGATGAAGCTTGATTTCTGTTTTGGTGTTGGGAGAGGTTTCATAATCATTCCTCTAGTAACTTTTAGCTATTTCTATTCAAGATTGCCTCAAAGCATGCAGGCCACGCGAATCTTATATGCAGACCTACATGGTAGTGCAAATCAATGCCCTACAATTTAATATTATGTATTAATCTTTAAACTGTTAACGAACAGTTTTATTTAAGTATTGAAATAAACAATAATGAATAAAAATATAGATATTTTTATTCAATGAGGCAATATTGACTAGACCAAATCACATGAAACATAAATGATATAAGAAGAACTATGCTCTCTCCTTCAAACATAAAAGATAAATGATGGAGACTTTTTCTGTTTGGTGTCAGGAGAGGTTTTCTTGTTACCATTATTATAATAACTCGATCTGTTCAAAATTGCCTCAAAGCATGTAGAGCCCATATATTGCAATGCGGTTCTACATGGAAGCACATATCACTGTGCCACAATTTAATATTAAATTGTATTCTTTAAGCTGTTTGTATGTCAATTTTTATGTCAAAACATATCTGTTACGTGTAGACGCGACACATGATCAGAGTTATCGGTATATGTTTTTTAGACTTGCTTGGCCACTAACACTTATCACCAATAAAATTTAAATTAAGTATGAAGTATAAAAATTGAATTGAAAACTACATAAAGATGAAACAATTGTTAATATAACACATCATGTCATCATCTGATTCCGTAACATCAAATGTTTCTGTCACTATGACTCTTGCAGCTTTGCGCAAGAATGTAGACCGTATGAAGTCTTTGGTTTCGTCGGCTACAAAACCCGTTGCACGAAATGCTAGAGCACCAAACCCAACATTATGTAAAGTGCCTCGTCTATTGATTAACACAAGAGAACTATTCAGGTTTGCTAAATCAAGCGAAGACGTCCATGTATCTCTGCAAAAAGAGATTGATGCAGTGAAGCTAGAACATCAACGCAATCTTACGATGAGTCGCGAACTTGCTAACATGAAAGATGTTTTGTATGCATCAAATGCAAAGTACGGCATAGATGTGATTTTGACAGAGATTAGCCAGCTTGAAAGCGAACAGTCTGTTCTTGACACAATGTTGTCTGGACTCTCTGGATCTTCTGCTTACAGCTCTGAAAATTTCGGTACTGATCTAGTCGACAAATTGTATGAAGAGAAACTTGCACATGACGCGAGCAAGAAAGATCGCTACACTTCGCTCAACAGTGACGACTACAGATATCCAAACATCCGTCTGTTTGATGAAGAAGAACTGGGGACACGTATCCGCGACATTAAGCGTACTGTGGCTGTTCTTGAACAGAAGCGTGACGAACACAATCATTCTAAGAAGGTTGTAGTTAAGTTGTCGCAAGCAACTCTTGAACTTCTTGGAATCTCTGTTGACCAAGCGTAAGAGATATACGTTCTTGATATGTTAATTACAAAACTTGTTCAAAAACAGATTCAGCTCCTGTTTGAAATTTTATACTTAATTTTAAGTATAAAATTGCTAAAAACTAAATATTTAACTACTGTACATAGTATAAAATTGATATAAAGAGTTTATATGTATAGAGTGATTACTTAACAGTATTAGAATGCCTAAAGATAGCAAATCAAAAAGCGCTGGCAAAGAGAAAACTGTCGAAGAGACATATAAAAAAAAGTCATTACATCAAGCTATATTAGACGAATCAGATGCGTATATTGGTAGCAAAGATTCATTCTTAGATGATATTCATATTTTTGATGACAGTGTGAATCGAATTGTAAAGAAACAGATTGAATATACACCAGGATTGTATAAAATTATTGACGAGATTATTGTTAATGCAAGAGATCACCATATCCGTGACTCTTCGTGTGATGTCATTAAAATTAGTGTTGATATCGACAATAATCAGATAAGCGTTTACAATAACGGGAATGGTATACCTGTCAAGATACACAAAGAACATAATATATATGTACCAGAACTGATTGCAGGCCATCTATTAACATCTGGAAACTATTATCAGAAAGGAAAAATAGTTGGTGGACGTAATGGTTATGGATTAAAAGTTACTAACATATACTCTACTGAATTTATTGTCGAAACACTTGACGTCGGTGAACGTAAAGAGTACAAGCAAGTGTTTAAGAATAATATGTTCGATGTTGGCAAACCGAAAATAACAGACGTCGACAAAAAAGCCAAACCGTATACACGCGTAACATTTACACCAGATCTTAAGAGATTCGGATTAGACGAACTGTCTAACGACTTTTACGGTTTGATTAAGAAGAGAACTTATGACATTGCTGCATGCACAAGTAAGAAGTGTAAAGTTTACTTTAATGACGAAGAGTTGTCAGTAAGAACATTTGATGACTATATTAAACTGTATTATGACGAGTTGCCGTCAGAACTTGTGTATGAGGAGTTGAGCGACAGATGGCGAATTGGCGCTCTGTATGACACTTATGCTAGTCATCAGCAAGTGTCTTTTGTGAACGGTATCAGCACTTTTCACGGTGGTACACATGTAAAATATATAACAGACCAGATTATTAAGGCTCTGACAGACTATATGAAAAAGAAAAACAAAAACATAAATGTCAAGCCGCAATATATTCGCGAAAACTTGACACTATTTTTGGACTGTGTTATTGAAGATCCTTCATTCGAAAGTCAAACAAAAGAGCTTCTCAAGAAAAAAGTAAGTGACTTTGGATCAAAATGCGAGATAACTGAAAAGTTTATCAAGAAGCTTATTGCAACAGGTATATGTAATGAAGTCATGAAGACGGCAGAAAATAAAGACAACATAATCTTAAACAAGGCAGGAGGAACTAAAACAGAACGCATGCGTGATATTCCAAAGCTTGAAGATGCAGAAGAGGCTGGGAAACGGGGCGCGATACTTTGTAAACTTATCTTGACAGAAGGAGATTCAGCTAAGAAGTTTGCTGTGGATGGTGTTAGTCATGTCGGTAACAAACATTATGGTGTGTTCCCACTGCGAGGCAAACTGTTAAACGTAAGAGATCATCAACCAAAGGACATTATGAAAAATGAAGAGATTATGAACGTGATGAAGATTATGGGACTTAAGATTAAAACTGATAAGAAAGGCAACATAGTAAAAAGCAATGTGAATATAAACAAGCTTCGTTATGGAGGCATTATTATTCTGACGGACGCAGATTCTGACGGTTCTCATATCAAAGGATTAGTCATGAATTTTGTCCACTATTTCTGGCCTAATTTAATGAAAGTTGAGGGATTTATTCAAGCTATTGTTACACCAATTATTAAGGCTTTCAAAGGCAAAAAGGGTCACAGCGAAACAAAAGTATTCAATACAATAAGTTCTTTTAAAGAATGGCAAGAGAGTGAGAACACTAAAGGCTGGACAATTAAATACTACAAAGGATTAGGTACATCAGACCGTAAAGATGCAATCGAGGTATTTTCAGATTTGGAGAGACGTAAAGTCAACTACATATGGGATATTGAAGAGAAGATTGAAGAGTATGCAAAGGAGACCGATGACGAAGCAGTAGACGAAGATACAACTCACGAATGTTTTGATGCTCTAGAACTTGCTTTTAATAAAAAACGGGCAGACGACCGTAAAGAGTGGTTACAACAGTATAATGAAGAAGAGGTGATCAATTACGACGAAGAGTTAAGAATAACTTACAAAGACTTTGTTGACAGAGATCTCAAACACTTTTCTAATTACGATGTGAAACGTAGTGTGCCAGGCATTGACGGACTGAAGCCGTCGCAACGCAAGATTATGTATGGATGTTTCATAAATCCGAAAATGAAGAGAGGAGAGATAAAGGTGTCGCAGCTTGGGGGATTTATTGCAGAAAGAACAGAATATCATCATGGTGAAGTAAATCTTTATGGGACAATTATTAAGATGGCTCAAAACTATAGAGGAGCAAACAACGTCAACTTGCTAATGCCGAACGGTAATTTTGGCAGCTTTCGCGACAAGGGAAAAGATTCAGCTGCACCTCGTTATATCTACACAGAGATAAACTATTTAACACACAAGTTGTTTCGCAAAGAAGACGAAAAGATTCTTGACTATCAGTATGAAGAAAATATCAAGGTTGAGCCAGTACAGTATGCGTCAATCATACCTATGATTCTAGTGAACGGTGCAAAAGGAATTGGTACTGGATATTCTACTAACATTCCTATGTATAATCCAGAAGATATATGCAAAAATATAATAAGGAAATTGGATGGCAAAGATATGAAAAAGATGGATCCTTGGTACAGAGGTTTCAAAGGAACAATTGATAGAATATCTGACACAAAATTTGAATCGCATGGTGTTTACACAAACGATGACAAATATGTGACTGTGACTGAATTGCCTGTCGGTACTTCAATAGAAGAGTACAAAGAGTTTCTTGAAAAAGTTACAGTAGATCCAAAGAAACCAAAGACTATACAGTTTGTAGAGTATTATAAGAGTATTCCAGACAATAACAGTGTTAACATTACAATAAAGTTCCATGGAAACAATCTGCAAGACTTTATTAAGAAGGTTTGTCTAGAAAAGAAGATCAAGATGTCAACGTCAATCAACACAACAAATATGTATCTGTTTAACAGTTCTGGTAAACTGACAAAATATGATACTCCTGAAGAGATATTAGAAGACTACTACGAATTCAGATATGAGATGTATCAGAAACGCAAAAAATACTACACAAAGATCCTAGAAAACAGGCATGCTTTGCTTAAATACAAGAAGATGTTTATCGAGTACTATCAGAGTGGAAAGATAACTATCAATAAGAAGACAACAGAAGAAGATGTTATTAAACAGTTAGAGGATCTTAAATTTCCACGTCTTGCAACAAATGTTGACAATGATAATAACGACGACGAAGAAGGTGGTTCAATGAAAAAATCTTATGACTACTTGACAAGCATGAGAATATTCTCTTTGACAAAGAACAGGATTGACGAGCTTGATAAAGAACTTGACAAAGTAACAACTGAGCTTGAAGACTATAAGAACATCACAATAAAAGAGCTTTGGACACGTGAAATAGAAGAGTTTCTCGAGCTGTACAAGAAATATCTTAGAGAGATGGAAGAGGAAGAAAAGTTTACCGGCAAGATTAGTGACGCAAAAGGTAAGAGCAAGGCTAAAGCCAAAACATCTGGCGCAAAAAAGAAAGAGTCGTAAACGTGTTAACTAAATAAAATAATTCGCAAAGAATTATTTTATAGAAGTTTGTTATTTATATTTTTTTTGCACAGATCCAAAAGTCTGTTGACTGTATTACATCATCTTTCTCCAGTTCAACTTCTTTCATAATTGATAATTCTAGGCTCTCTTTTATTTTTTTCAGAACGCCTTGAGACAGAGTGTGTGCATGATTTATTGATGGATATCTATTTTCATTTACTCTAAATAGATAGCTGTCATAAGCTGATATGATAGTAGCTTTTGATAGTTTCATGACGTTGATCCATTCAATAATTGTTTCTTCTGTGATTTGCAGTCTCTTTCCAACATCTAGTGTGAGTTCTTCCCATAGTCTTGATGTCTTTTGTATATCTGGTTCAGTATAATGATCTTGAAAGAACTCTGTGAACTTTTGTTTAGAAGAGATATATTTGCCGATGATCATGTCGTCTATAACATGATTTGACACGACGACATCAATACTGTTATGACACTGGTTTTGTAAATATTCGTTTAGTGTCATATTCATCTCTATGACAGTAGCTTTTGGCATGAGAAGTTTATACTTTTTAGAAATCTCTTGAAGAGAATTTAATTCTGGTTCGACAAGAACAATTTTACCTATGAAGCCGTACTGTTTTAGCCCTTCTCCTACTTTGCTAACTGATCCAGGGCCTATTTCAAGAACTGTACTATCTTTTTCTAATTTTAGTTTTGCAAACATTCTGTGGTACTTTGAACCGACATAGTAATCCCAGTCCAGCTCTGTTGGATCAAATTGTTCTAAACTTTTTTTGCTGCTATTATGGTCAGATACAAGTCTGCCAGATGATTTTTTAAGATACTTATTGCTTATATGGAGCTGTATAGAGTTACGCAAATTTGTCAATATGTTACCTAACATATTTGATCCCCATTTTTGGATGTCATCTATTTTAGTGCTTTGGTTTGCGGTTCCAATACTCCATACTGAATTTGATGGAAATGCGCTGACGATAATCTTACTTGAAGTGTCGAGCAACTCTTTACGTAATTCGCTGTTTTGCAGAAATTTATGTTTAACATGTTCAAACATTATTCTTGTCTTGTGACTGTTCCAGACTGTCTCATCAAAATTGTCTATATCTCTTCCATATGTTATATACTTTCTTGGATTGTATGGTGTATTTAGTATTTTGTTAGATATTCGATATGCTTTGAACAGTTCAGCTTTACTAAACATAAATCCGTTACCATTTATACTGATCATACTTATACAAACATGACCAATACTTTATTTATAGTCTCGATAACTAAGACTTTTTCACTTCGCTCAATCCTTTTAGCATTATATTTATGCTACCATTTATGTCTCGGTCTACAATCAATCCACAATCTTTACAACTGTACACTTTGCTTGATCCTAGATTGTGGTCTATTTTGTCGCACATACTACAGCTTTTTGATGTCCAATGTTCGCCTGTTATGATTAACCGCTTCCCTAACAATTTGCATTTGTTTTTCAGTCTTTCTATAAACTTTCCATAACCAAAGCTGTATGCCATTCTGTTATACCATCTGCTCTTTGACTTTACACTTTTACCTGTAAACTTTCCTATCACTATGATGTCATATCGTTTAGTTAGGAAATTCACAGTTTGATAATGTAAGTTGTCAATCATGTTACGACGTTTAAATAACAGAAAATCTAGTCGCTTTTTGGTTTTCAAAGCAACTACTTCTTCTTTGCTATTTAATCTCGTTTTATATCTACTCTCTAAATTGTCAATCTTTCTGTTTATCTTTTTTA
>JACCDN010468274.1_pt1 | contig 70032 bp, 65 predicted proteins | sample 7441691 | NCBI WGS metagenome assembly JACCDN01 (sample SAMN15323439, study PRJNA562643) | freshwater metagenome | isolation source: river surface water | place: USA:Blue River Watershed | collected 2017-08-16
CCTGGGCATTCAGGGTAGACGTCAGGTTGCCGTGATTGGACTGGTGGACGCTCAAGACCAGGCCGCTTCAAAAATCCAGCACATAAGTCAACTACTGGAGTCGCTTTTCGGCCCAGGAGTGTTGATCCTTGGCCCAGTGGTCGGTGCTGTCTCAGATGCGTCCCGATCGGCAAAGGCCGCTCTTAGTGCAAATGCTGTTTCTGGCGCGATCAGAAAGCTATCCAGACCGCTGCTGGCCGACAGCCTGCTTCCCGAGCGCGCTATGGCGGGCGACTTGCTGGCTCGAACCAGTTTGATTGAGCGTTACTACACACCGCTGGCGAGCAACTCCCCCGATTTACTCGCTACGCTGCGCACCTACCTCGACACCGGAGGGTCCTTGGAAGCCTGTGCTCGTGAACTTTATGTTCACGCCAACACGGTGCGATATCGACTCAAAAGAATCATGGAGGAAGTTGAGCTTGACCCCACCGAACCCAGAAGTGCGTTTGTACTTCAGGTCGCTATGACACTTGGTGCCATTAGCGACTCTGAGGCCGGGTTGAGGAGATAGGTTGTTCTGATGAGAATCATTGCTTGCCCGGGTCAAGGGTCACAGTCCCAAGGATTTCTGACGCCTTGGATTGAGTCCATTCCTGGCTTCAGAGCCAAACTAGTTGAACTAGGGGAAGCCTGCGGCCAAGATCTCGTGTACCTGGGTACCGAGGCCGATGAGGAAACCATCAAGGACACTGCGAATGCGCAGCCACTGATTGTCGGCGCCTCCATAGCCGCCTACCGCACTGCGTTGCAGACACTGGAAATTGATTTCGTCGTTGGTCACTCGGTTGGCGAGTTTGCAGCTGCGGCGATCTCAGGTGTGCTCACTGATGAAGATGCCATGAAGCTAGTTGGTATCAGAGCCCAAGCGATGGCTGAGGCGGCTACCCAGCATCCAACCTCGATGGCGGCTATTTTGGGCGGTGAAGCTGAGCAAGTTATTGCGCATCTAGAGGCTATGGGCCTAGAGGCTGCCAATTACAACGGTTCCGGTCAGATAGTTGCAGCCGGAGCCAAGAGCCTGATTTCAGAGCTGATTAGCAATCCAATTGCTGGTACCCGTTGCATAGAACTTAAAGTGGCAGGCGCCTTCCACACTCACTACATGCAGTCCGCAGTTGCCACCTTGCGAGAGGCTGCAGCCAGTGTCACAGTAAGTGACCCCCAGCTAAAGCTTGTTTCAAATCAAGCGGGGCAGCAAGTTGAAGGCGGTTCTGAATTCCTGAGCCTGCTGGTGAGTCAGGTTGCCAACCCAGTGAGGTGGGACCTATGCATGGCGGCTCTAAACCTCGAGGGAGCTCAGTTAATCGAACTTCCTCCAGCGGGCGCCCTAGCTGGTCTTGCAAAGCGCGGTATGGCGCAAGTTTCAGCCATTGCACTGAAGTCCCCCGCGGATCTAGAGAAGATTGGACACTGATGACACTCAAACAAACTCAAACACGTGAATTCACCAAGATCTACGCTCTTGGCGCATCACGGGGTCATTTGGTCGTCACGAATGATGACATAGCAGGTCCGATCGACTCCTCGGATGAGTGGATCAGGCAGCGCACCGGCATCGTCACCAGAAAACGCGCAGATGCTGACCAGTCCTTGATCGACATGGCCTTCGAAGCCTCACAGGAAGCAATTAGTAAAGCGGGCATTGACCCGGAACGCATTGGTGCAGTGATAGTCGCAACCATTACCTTCCCCTACCAAACTCCATCTGCCGCTGCGCTATTAGCCGACAAGGTCGGAGCCAAAGGTGCTGCTGCCTATGACATTTCCGCCGCTTGTGCTGGCTACTGCTATGGCATCGCTCAGGCAGACTCGCTGGTCCGCTCTGGCCAAGCTGAGTTCGTGCTCGTAATTGGTGCCGAGAAGCTCTCGGACTACATCTCTCCAACCGACCGTTCCATTTCATTCCTGCTCGGTGATGGTGCCGGAGCGGCAATTGTTGGACCAAGCGACCACCCCGGTATCTCAAAGACTGTTTGGGGTTCTGACGGATCCAACTGGGACAAGGTTGGCATGACAGCTTCTCAGCTGGATTTCCGCGATCACAAATCCGAATGGCCCACTTTGGTTCAAGAGGGTCAGAGCGTGTTCCGCTGGGCGGTTTGGGAGATGGCTAAGGTGGCCAAGCAGGCACTGGCTGAAGCAGGTCTTGAGCCGGCCGACCTGGCCGCTCTCGTTACCCATCAAGCCAATATTCGAATCATTGATGAATTTGCCAAGCAGCTTGAGCTTCCGGATAGCGTCGTTGTTGCGAAGGACATCGTTGAAACTGGCAACACCTCGGCGGCGTCCATTCCTCTTGCGATGCACAGACTCCTTGCCGAGGGTCAGGTCAAATCCGGTGGTTACGCCCTGGAAATTGGTTTCGGCGCAGGCCTTGCCTTCGCGGCCCAAGTAGTGGAACTCCCCTAAAATAAAGCAAAACCCCGATAACAGGAGATCAGATGGCTCTTTCACAGGCAGAGGTCCTAGCCGGCCTAGCAGAACTAGTAAACGACGAGACCGGTATCGCAACCGACGCTGTCCAGATGGACAAGTCATTCACCGATGACCTAGACATCGACTCGATTTCGATGATGACCATCGTGGTAAACGCTGAGGACAAGTTCGGCGTGAAGATCCCAGACGAGGAAGTAAAGAACCTCATCACCGTTGCTGACGCCGTCAACTTCATCGTAGGCGCACAGGCTTAGTCATCATGCGTCGCGTCGTCGTCACCGGTATTGGAGCCACCACTCCCCTTGGTGGCGACGTCGCGTCCTCATGGAAAGCTCTCCTCAATGGAGAGAGTGGAATCTCAACCCTGACCCAGGAGTGGGTAGCGCGGTACGAGATCCCCGTAACTTTTGCAGGCAAGGCAAAAGTTTCTGCAGATCAGGTCCTTACGCCTCAAGAGGCTAAGCGTCTCGATCCCTCATCTCAGTTTGCGCTGATCTCAGCGCGGGAAGCATGGGCCGATGCCGGCTCCCCCGAAGTTTCCCCAGAGCGACTCGCGGTCGACTTTGCGACGGGCATAGGCGGCGTCTGGACCCTTCTCGATGCCTTTGACACCCTCAAGGAGCGTGGCCCTCGCCGCGTTTTGCCAATGACGGTGCCGATGCTGATGCCAAACGGCCCTGCAGCTGCCATAGGTATGGACCTGGGCGCTCGGGCTGGTGTGCGAACTGCAGTGAGCGCCTGTGCTTCAGGCAATGAGTCAATCGCAAACGCCCTACAAAGAATTCAGCTTGGTCAAGCCGATGTCGTAGTAGCAGGTGGTGCCGAAGCAGCAATCCACCCGCTGCCAATTTCCGCCTTCGCTGCTATGCATGCGCTCAGTAAGCGCAACGACGACCCAACCAGAGCCTCTCGTCCCTACGACACTGATCGTGATGGTTTTGTAATGGGTGAGGGCGCAGGAGCGTTGGTGCTCGAGGAGTATGAGCACGCGAAGGCACGTGGCGCAAAGATTTACTGCGAGCTCGTGGGTGGTGCCGTTACCTCCGACTCCTACCACATCACCGCACCAGACCCAGAGGGATCTGGCGCTGCCAGAGCGGTGCTGGCTGCTCTCGAGCAGGCGGGCGCGACTGTTACCGACGTTGAGCACGTAAATGCCCACGCGACCTCTACACCGGTGGGTGACATTGCCGAGTACACCGCAATCAAGCGAGTGTTTGGTGCACACACCGAGTCACTTCTTGTTTCAGCTACCAAGGCTTCTACCGGCCACCTGCTAGGTGGCGCTGGTGCGATTGAAGCTATCTTCACAATCTTGGCCCTCAAAGAGCAGCTGGTGCCACCAACAATCAACCTAGACAACCAAGATCCAGCAATCCCGCTGAACGTTCCAAGGACGCCGACAAAATTGAGTCGTCCCGATGCAATCGCGATCAGTAACAGCTTCGGTTTCGGTGGTCACAATGCCGTGTTGGCGTTCAGAAACATCTAGGCGACTCTTCGCTCAGACCTCGATCTGATTAGATCGAGCGCCTCGATCCAGGGTTTTCCTAAAGCCAAATCAACGAGACGACGTAGTTCGCGGTTACTCCCATTCGAGCTCTCAATCAAACTCTCGAATCTGCTGTAGCTCAAAAGCTCTTCGCCGATTTCATTGAGGTCGCAACGGTGAAGCCCAAGGTGCGGGACGAATGCGTAGCGCTCCCCCATCAAGCCGATGTGCAAAAGCTCGAACGGGCAGCTCAGCTTTGAAAGCTCTGAGGCCAAGGATGCTCGGAGAGCTTGCTCGATTTCAGAGCTTGACTGAATTGTGAAAGAGCTAGAGAGGTTTACCCGACTCGCGCAGGAATGCACGCCAAAGTCGGCAAGCAACGCCTCGAAGCTTGCCAGTTGATGCGCCGGGATCTCTCCGATCCACAGCTCATTTACCTGATCCATAACCACCTAGATTCGTCTTCCCCAACGATCTGGATGGTTTTCAAAATCTAAACCTCGAACTGTGCGCTTGTCAAAACTTCTTTCTTGCGCGCTCCTGAATGACCAGCTCGGTTCGATCAGTGAGCTTGGACAATCCGGCAAAGACCTGGTTCATACGGGGGTTACCGCGAAGCTTTGATTCGTTAGCATCCAAGAAGTTCCAGTAGCCGGCCGTCATCGGACAAGCATTTGGACCGACTCGTACTTTCGGGTCGAACTTGCAGCCACCGCAGAGGTTGGTCATCTTATTGATGTAGGAACCGCCCGCGGTATAAGGCTTAGTGGACATTCGACCACCATCTGCATATTGGGACATACCGATGACATTTGCAGGCATTACCCAAGGGGTGCCATCGACAAATGCATCGATGAACCAATCATTGAGAGCTCTGGGGTTGAGGCCACGCTGGAGTGCAAAATTGCCAAGAATCATGAGTCGCTGAATGTGATGGGCCCAAGCGTTTTTCGACACCGACTCCAGCGAATGAGAGACACAGCGTGATTCGACCTGGGACGCTTGCAACTTTGCAAACCACCCGGGAAGTGGCAAGTTAGCCTCGAGGTAATTGGACCCCTCGTAGTCCTCCCCAAACTCCCAGTAGAGGTGCCAAACGTAGTCGCGCCAACCTATGACCTGTCGAATGAAGCCCTCTGCGGATTGGATAGGGGCATGCCCAGCGCGATAAGCATCCTCAACCCTTCGAACGACTTCCATGGGATCTAGTAACCCAAGATTCATCGGAGCACTCAGCATTGAATGCGCCAAGACCCACTCGCTGTCGTAGACAGCGTCTTCATAGGGCCCGAAAACTGGTAGCTGGTGCTCAATGAAATGCTCTAGCGCCTTGAGCGCCTCATTCCGATCGCCGGCAAATTTCCTCGGGCCGTCCTCCCCTATGAAATGTGCTTGACCACTAGCCTCGAGCTGGTCGAGATCCTTTCGAACCTGAGCGTCTATTTCGTTCTCAACGATTTCAAAGTGCTTTATCCCAAGCCCGCCCTTGGGGACAGGCTTTCGATTGTCATGATCGAAGTTCCACTGACCTTCACACGGTTCCGAGCCCTCCATCAGGACCCCGAGCGATCTTCGCTGATTGCGATAGAAAGTCTCTAATAGAAGCCCCTTGCCCTTGTTGGCAAGCCATTGGTCCCTGCTGCTACAGAAACCTCTTGGTTCTGATAGGTCAAGATCTAGAGATTTGGCCAGGGCAAGCATTGGTCGGGAAGTTGGCGAAATGGCCTTGGTCAATGATCCGGCATCAACCGCACGATAACTATCAAACTCAACGAGCTTTACCCGAGGGTCGCGACCCCTGGCCCTTATTGCGTACAGAATGAGATGGGCCTTCTGGCGGTGGTAGCTTCGCTTTGAGAACTGCGACTTGACCTCAGGCAGCAGGATGTCTCCGCCTAGGTCAAAATGTGGGCCGAGTTGGTCGGCAAATAACAGCTGCAATCAAAACCACCTATACGATTACAGAACAATCATGAGCAAGCTTTACTTCCGCTACGGCGCAATGAATTCGGGTAAGTCCACTGCCCTATTACAGGCTGCCTACAACTATGAAGAGCGCTCCCAGCATGTTCTTCTTGCCAAGCCCGCAATTGACTCCAAGGGTGACCGGAAGATTGTTTCAAGACTTGGAGTCACTCGAGAAGTAGATTTCCTTGTGGAGCCAAAAGATAACCTTCGTGAGCTCTTCAAGGCACAACGAGATAACCAGCCCGATGGCCAGGAGATCGCCTGCCTGCTCATCGACGAAGCTCAATTTCTAACCCCAGATCAGGTAGATCAAGCGCTCGAGCTTGCGGTTCTGGACAAAGTGCCTGTCCTGGCTTACGGAATCAGAACGGATTTTCAAACTAAGTCTTTTCCGGGGAGCCGCAGACTGCTCGAGATTGCTCACTCCCTGGAGGAGCTCAAGACCATCTGTCGATGCGGACGTAAGGCAATGTTCAACGGTCGTGTGATCAATGGCAACTTCACTTTTGATGGAGAACAGGTGGCAATCGATGGTGATCAGGTGAGCTACGAGTCTCTCTGTGCATCCTGCTACCTTGAGAAGAAGCAAGTGATCTAGATGAGCATGCGACTTCCCGCCTTCAGAGATGGACACGCCCATCCGATATTTGCTGGGCGGGAGGCGCTAGGACCTCAGCTTGATGGGATCAAGAGCCTCGAACAAATCCTTGAAACTGTTGGGAAGTTCGCTCAAGCCAATCCTCAAACTGAGTGGATTGTGGGGGGCGCTTATGAACGCGCCCTCGCTGATACTTTTCTGTCCACTTGGCTGGATGAGGTTGTTTCTGATCGTCCTGTAGTACTTCACGCCTCTGACCACCATACGATCTGGGTCAACTCCGAAGCGCTGAGGCGAGCTGGAGCACTGGAGAGCTTCCCTGAAGTATTTCCAGGCTTCGCCGACACGGACGCTTCGGGAAGACCTACCGGAACACTCAGGGAATCCGGTGCCATGGACGTTGTGCTCTCTTGCATCCCACCACTGAGCATGCAATCCGAGCTGCAAGCGCTCAACTGGGCTCAAGAGCGACTTCTTTCAAACGGAATCGTCCAGGTCCAGGACGCTTGGATTGAGCGCGGGATGGCAGAGATCTACCTGGAGGCCCTGAGTCGAAACCAGCTCAAAGTTGCCACCAACCTTGCCTTCCGAATCACGCCGGAAAACTTCGAGGTAGATCTCGATTATTACCTTGACCTTCGAAGCAAAATTGAAGATGCTAACTCCCCTTTGTTGACAGCCAAGACAGCCAAGTTCTTCGCTGATGGAGTGCTTGGAAGTGGCACCGCCTCTGTCCTGGAGCCATACCTAGACACCCACTCTCATGGAGAGCCGGTTTGGGAGAAAGAGCAGCTTCAAAAAGCAGCCAACCTATACGCCGAGCGAGGCTTCCAACTCCACATACACGCCATTGGTGATGCAGCGGTTAGAGATGCGCTGGGAGTCATTTCAAACGCTTCAAAGACTGATCTCCCGTCCGTGATAGCGCATGCCGAACTGGTCTCAGATGAGGATGTTCCCCGCTTCGCGCAATTGGGAGTCATCGCCAACATGCAGCCGCTATGGGCGCGACCCGATGGCATGCTGCTTAGTTGCAGGCCTCGCATTGGAGATCGCTTAGAACAGATGTACAAAATGCGCTCCCTGCTAGCCGCAGGCGCAACCATAAGCTTTGGCTCTGACTGGCCAGTTAGCTCGGTATCACCACTTGAAGGCATCCAAACCGCGGTGACAAGAAGCTACGAGGGTCAAGCGAACAACCCCGACGAGGCAATAGCGGTCCAAGACGCTCTCATTGCTTACACGGATGCAGTAAAGAAGCAGCTTGGGTCAAAAGATCTTGAGGAAACCGTTCTACTTTCAGCCGATCCGCGCGAGGTGGATCCAAGCGAGATAGCGATTATCGATGTGCTAGAAGTTCGCAGAGGTAAAGAGGTGCTCTTCAGCCGCTAGACCTGCTCGATATGACTGGTCGTAGAACTGCAAGCAACGCCCAAGCGCCTCTTACACTGCAGGCCTGGCGGGTTTTTCTGGCCTAGAAGGATCTAGCCTTACACCCCAAGATTGCCTGCGAATTAAGATCCTCTAATGTGGGGCGTGCGGGACTTGAACCCGCGACCGACGGATTATGAGTCCGCTGCTCTAACCGGCTGAGCTAACGCCCCCAACCTTGCAAAAGCTTAGCCCACGAGGCAAAGCGAACTTGGAAGCAACCTGTTTAGTGCTCATCCTTGTTGCGTAGTCTTCGAGCTTGCTTTTTCACCGCGTCCTTGATCTCTTCGATCTGCTCGATTACCTCGTCCTTGAGCTCCTCAAGCTGCTCGCGTAGCTCTTCCGAGGCATCACTGATGCGCTCGCGGGCTTCGGAGGATAGCTCCTCAGCCTTTCTCCTTAGAGTCAAGGTCTCATCCCGCCAGCTGGTAAGTGCTGAGGTCAATGCATCGCTAAGTCTTCCAATCGGAAGTAGGTAACCGGGGTCGTTATCCATGGTTGCATAACCCGAACCAACTCCGCGGTAAAGGTTCTCGAAGATGTCTAGGGTACGGCCAATGTCGTGGGACTGGATAAGGTGCAGTGAGTTTTGAGACAGACGCTCAAGCTCAGTCGGATCTGCCTCTAGAACAAGTCTCAGCTTTGCTGCCAGGTCTTCAGCATTGTCAGGCTCGAACAGGTAGCCATTATCGCCATCGTGAACCAGGTGCGGCAGCGCCATTGCATTGGCGGCAATTACCGGACGACCGGATGCCATCGCCTCCATGGTTGCAATTGATTGAAGCTCAGCAATTGAAGGCATGACGAATACCGTCGCGCGCTCATAAGCCAACGGAAGTTGGGTATCAGTTATGTGGCCGGTGAATTTGACACGGTCAGCTATACCGAGCTCTCGCGCCAAATTCTCAAGGTTCTTACGCTCGCCACCATCACCAACCAATTCAACCTTTACGGTCGGGTGGTCCTTCAAGAGGGCGACGGCCTTGAGCAGGATGTGGATTCGCTTCTCGTCATCTAAGCGACCAAGGAAAAGAAGTTGAGGCTCAGAGTTTTGAGTCGGAGTTGAGTTCGCAAATTTGGCGGCCTCGATACCGCAGGAGATTGCCATTACATCCGTCAACCCGGTTGCACGCTCGAGCAGATCGGCAGCACGGCGAGTTGGTGTGGTAACTGCATCCATGCGACGCAGAATGCGTCCCGCATCCCACCAAATAAAGCGCATGGCCGGCTTGTGCAAGAACTCAGGCAAGAACGAGTACTTGATTAGGTTTTCGGGCATGATGTGGTTCGTGGCCAGGGTCTTTACATGTGCCCTTCGAGCCGCGCGGATGGCGAATCTGCCGACCAGCAGGTGCGACTGAACATGAAGTGCATCCGGACGGATGCCTCTAAGAATCTTTTCAATCCGGCGGGTTAGGCCCCAAGGCTCAACCCATCGAAGGCTCTTGTGGTTGGGGACGCGATGCGACTTCAAACGGTGCAGCGTTAGCTTGGCACCATCGTGCGTTTCCACTCGTGTTCCGTGGGAATCGTCAAATGCGGCGGCGATTACGTGGACCTCGTGTCCGCGCTTTGCCAAACCTGCAGCTAACCGCTCGGCGAATCTAGCCGCGCCATTGATATCTGGCGCGAAGGTATCGCATGCCAGGACGACTTTGAGTTTGTCTGACATCAGGCCTTTTGTTTGTCTAGTTGAGGATGAAACTTAGAGAGTAAAAGTACTCCGCTGATAGCAACGATACCCGAGACTGAGAATCCAAGGATTTGAATAGGGTCAGCCTGCTGCGCCTCACCTAAGAAGATGATCGCGATACCAATGGCCACTGCCGGATCAACGACAGTCAGTCCGGCGATAACCAAATCAGGAGGGCCGGAGGCGTAGGCGTTTTGGACAAACCAGCCGCCTAGTATCGTGGCCCCGACGAGAGCAAATACCGCGAGCAAAGTTAGCCACTCGAAATCACCCTGGCGGATTCTAAGAAGCACCACCTTTGCAAGGGAAGCGACAAATCCGTAGAGAACCCCAGCGCCGAAAATGTAGTGAAGAGGGCCTGCCGACTTCCTGGTAAAAAGAAACAGCAACGCAAAAAGGGTGATTAATCCCACGAGGGCGCCGACGATCAGCAGAAGCTGGCTATCTGTAAGCAGCTGATCCTTCGCCCCTTGAGATGCAAATGCCACGAATGAGCCCACACCAACCATGGTGAGCAGGATCGACCCCAGGGTTTTACCGTCGAGCTTGATCTTGTGGATCCGAGCATTTAGGAACGAGGTGATGATGAGCGCAATTGCACCAATTGGCTGAACCACAATCAGAGGTGCCAAAGCAAGCGCCGAAAGCTGAAGCAATATGGCAAGCCCAAGAAAAACGGTGCCGACCAACCATCTAGGTCTAGCCAGTAGCGATGCGAGCTGGCGAACCCCCAAGGCCTTGGGGTTCTTTGATTCCCCGTTAGACCCTGACACAGCGTCGTTTTGAAATTGCGCACCCAAAGATAGAAAGACTGCACCCAAGACCGCAAAACCAATGGCGAGTAGGCGAAGGTCTTCAAAGGGCATAAAACGCTCTCCTAGTTCGCGACCTGCTTAGCCTAAATGAGTGAACCTGAATAACCGCTGAGCTAGATTGGCATGGTGCCAATTAGACCGATAACGATTACTGGGGAACCAGTCCTTCATAACCGTGCGCTCGAGGTTGAGAGCATTACGGATGAGATAAGAACCCTAGTTTCAGATATGTACGACACCATGGAGGCTGCACCCGGCGTAGGACTCGCTGCAACCCAGGTCGGAGTGGGTCTGAGAATCTTTGTTTTTGATTGGCACGACGGCGAAACACTGCATCGCGGCGAAGCCATAAACCCAACCCTCGAACTTGGCCCAGTTAGTGATGAGTGGCCAGATGAGGACACAGAACTGGAAGGTTGCCTTTCCATACCAGGCGAGCGCTATCCGCTGAAGCGTGCAGAGACTGCAACTCTTCGCGCCACCAACCTAGGCGGTGAAACCTACGAAATCGTTGCCACCGGTTGGCTAGCCAGGATTTTTCAGCACGAATTTGATCACCTAAACGGAACCCTTTATGCAGATCGCCTGCTCAAGCCGTACGCAAGAGAGATTAAGCGCGTAATCAAGGCAGAGGGCTGGGGTCAGCCAGGAAAAACCTGGATGCCAGGTAAAGATTTCCTAGAACCCTAGAGCTCTGAGCCCCGCCGCAACCAGAGCTGCCGCAACTATGACGACGATGAACGGCAATCGAAGCAGCAAGAGTCCCGCCGCAACCAAAACAGCCGGCACACGGGCATCCAGCACAAGACCTTCGGAACCCGAGAGGGTCTGAATCCCAACCAGCGCAGCTAGCAATGTGACAGTGACACGCTCGCTGAAGCGCTGAACACTCTCCGTGATAAAGCGCTGAGGAATCAAATATCCCAGTAGCTTCCAGCTAAAAACCAGAACAGATGCGACCACAACGGTCAAAGTCATGATTTGACCAACTTAGGTATCAACGCAACCAAAGCGGTGAGCAGGATTGCGGTTCCACTGCCCAAGACCGGTGTCAGCGCCACTCCAACCAAGCACGCAATCGATGCCAAAACCAACTTGCCCCTGAGCATTGGCCAAAGTAGGCCCAAGAATGCGGCAGCGGCAGCTGCATCCAATCCCCACGCTTCGACTGATCCGAAGGCCGAGCCAGCCAATGCGCCAACCAGAGTCGCTAGGTTCCAAAACAGGTAGACGCCCGCCCCGGTTAGCCAAAACCCGCGGACGGCATGTTTTTGGTCGTTCTGAGATGCATGAACAGCGTTGGATTCATCGATAGTGAACTGGGCTGCGAGAAGTCGCAAAAGACCCTTCGGAGCGATCTCCGATCGAAGCCTCAAAGCGTAAAAACTGTTTCTAATTCCCATCAGCCAGGCCGAGAGGATTGCGGCCAAAGCAGTACCGCCCGAGGCAAATACTCCCACCAATGCAAATTGTGACGCGCCCGAGAACATCAGAAGACTCAGCAACATAGTGGAAAGTAGATCAAGGCCAGCCGCGGTCGCCAAGGCGCCAAAAGAAATTCCGTAAAGGCCGGTAGCAAGAGCAACGGATAGGGAGGTCTGAGTGACTTTATCCATCAGTACCCCTGAAGAAGTGGCTCCCCGACTTGGACTCGAACCAAGAACCCTCCGGTTAACAGCCGAATGCTCTGCCAATTGAGCTATCGAGGAATGCGCGAGCGCAGGTAAAACAATAGCAGATAAAAACCGATCACTACATCAGTGATCTACGTTCCAGCTCCAAATTCATTAACTCTTGCTGCAGAGCATTCGCAGCTTCCGGCTGAGTGCCGGCATCAATTCGCTTTAGAGCTGCCAATAAATCATTCTTCTCGCGAAGCAATGCCTGCATCAAGGCGGATTTGACGATGCCTTTGGCGTAGCGCTCAAGCTCCTGCTGGTTTCGAACTGGAAGCTCTGCCATTGCGAGCGAGCGAACTTGATCTACCAACTCCGGTTCGGACTGCATCAGAACCGAAACCCAATCTGGCTCCCCCATCGAGTCTGCGTTGCGCGCTATGCACTGCAGGAGTCGCTGATAGCTAGGAGTCGCGAACCCCGCAGCGGATATTCGGCGCACCTGGAGCTTTTGAAAAAAGGTTGGCTTTTGGACCAGGATTTCAAGGATTTGGCGCTCTTGACGAGACTGAGGGTCATCTGCCTTCGGGGCGGGAACCGAGCTCTTCGCGATAGGAGCGACTCGTTCGCTGACGCCCTGCCGAGACACACCGCTGACAATCGAATTCACCTCGGAGACATCAAGCGATACCCAGTCTGCGAGTTGTCGCGTATAAGCCGACTTCAAAGCCGGATCCACGAGGTCTGAGATCACGACTGCTGCCGCCCTGGCCGCTGCAATTCTGGACTCGAGATTGCCAAGGTCAAACTTGCCAATTCGGTGCCTGATGACAAATTCAAAGAGCGGCTTTCGCGCTTGAACCATCAACTTGATGGCCTCATCTCCACGCTGCTGCCTCAGATCACTCGGATCAAGACCCTCAGGTCCGGCGGCAACATAGGTCAGAGCATTGAACTTTGAAGTGTCTGAATACATTCGCAGCGCGGCCTTCTCCCCAGCAGCGTCTGGATCAAAGGTAAAAATGACACTGGCTGGATCTCCAGTGGAGGAGCCAAAAAGCCTATTGATTAGCTTTATGTGGTCCTCACCAAATGCGGTGCCACAGGTGGCAACTGCCGTCTCAACTCCGGCTAAGTGGCAGGCCATAACATCGGTGTAGCCCTCAACGACGACAATTTCACGAGACTTAACAATCGCCTTGCGGGCGGAGTCCAAGCCGTAGAGGACCGAACCCTTGTGATAGACGGGGGTCTCAGGGGTGTTTAGATACTTTGGACCCTGGTCCTCCTCATAAAGCTTTCGCGCTCCGAAACCCAAAACCTGAGAGTTGGCGTCTCGTATTGGCCACAGCACACGCCCTCTGAATCGGTCGTAACCGCCCTTATCACTTGGCATTGCAAGACCAGCAGTGATCATTTCTTCGAGGCTGAAGCCAAGAGCAGCAAGATGGTCCAGCAGATTTTGCCAGCCCTTTGGTGCATAACCAATTCCAAACCGGGCCTGCGCAGCGTCATCGAAACCTCTGCCAATTAGAAAATCTCTGGCAAATCCACCTTCATCGGTTTTCAAATGGCTTTGGTAGAACTCTGCCGCAGCAGCATTTGCGGCGAGAAGTCGGGTCCTAGCAGAGCTCTCCGAGGATCCCTCCTCGTAGCTCAATTGATAGCCGAGTTTGTCGGCTAGCCGCTCCACGGCGTCAGAGAAGGAAATCGACTCAATCTCCTGCAAAAACTTAAACACATCGCCACCCGCCCCGCAGCCGAAGCAGTGATAAAAGGCGGGTGAGTTTCTAACGTTGAAGCTTGGAGACTTTTCTCCGTGAAACGGGCACAGCCCCTTGAAAGAGCCAGCACTTGCGGGCTTTAGAGAAACATAGCCAGAGATGATGTCGACGAGGTTGGCGCGAGCCTTGAGCTCCTCGATGTCAGATTGCTTCACCCTGCCGGCCATGTGCCAATCCTAGGTGAGTCGCTGGTGCAGGGCGATGGCGGTTGGGTCAGTAAGCGAAGCCACCTGATCGACAATGACCCGTCGCTTTGCGGCATCAGAAGATGCCGCCTCCCAAGCCTGATTCGAGATAGCGTCCAGATGCTCTGGGGCAACTAGGAGTGCATCGGCAAGCTCTGTCAAGATCACCCGCTGACGCTCATATAGCGGCTGCCTTGAATTGTGGCTCATCACCTGGGAGGCAACGATGCCCTTTAGGACCGCAATCTCGCTCTTCACCTTGGATGGCACGATCACTCCAGCACGGTAGCGGGTAAGCGATGACTTAGATGCGTTTTCCAATATCGCCTCGGTGGTTCTGGATACGAAGCTTCCAATCAGGTCAGAAGTCAAATTCTTCAACTGAGCCAGATCCCTCGGAGAACCGTCATAACCGGTCAACCAAAATGGAGACTGCTGCAGGTGATGCAGTGCTTCCTCGAGCTGCACTTTCGCAAGGCTGCCGCCTGCCCACTTCCCCACCTCTTCAATGAGTTCATCCTTGGCTAGAGGATCGGAGATAACAGCTGGATCTATAAACCCCTCGAAAATTGCATCCTCGAAATCGTGAACCGAGTAGGCAACATCGTCGGAGAAGTCCATAATTTGAGCCTCAACGCACTTTGCACCATCCGGGGCAGAAGTGCGCATCCATTGAAATACCTCGAGATCGTCGTCATAGACCCCAAATTTCACTGAGTTTCCATACTCTGAGGCCTGAGACAGCCGCCATGGATACTTGGTGGCGGCATCCAGGCTCGCCCTGGTCAGGTTCAAGCCACGGGACCTGCCGGAATCGTCATAGATCTTCGGCTCGAGGCGAGTGAGGATTCTGAAGGTTTGAGCGTTGCCCTCAAAGCCGCCGAGCTCTGCAGCCCACAGGTTGAGTGCACTTTCACCATTGTGCCCAAAGGGAGGGTGGCCAAGATCGTGAGCTAGGCATGCCATGTCAACCAGGTCAGCATCGACGCCGATAACGTTTGCTATTTCCCTGCCCACCTGCGAAACCTCGAGCGAGTGAGTCAGGCGAGTTCTTGCGAAGTCCCCAGAACTTGGAGACAGCACTTGAGTCTTGGATGAAAGCTTACGGAAGGCGGCCGAGTGAAGGACACGAGCGCGATCTCTTGCAAACTCGCCGCGTCTGACCATCGATGATTTTGGCTGCGAGACGAAACGCTCTCGATCGAAGTCCTCGTATCCAGGTTCAAGCTGACTATTCATCACTACCCTCCGGATACCGAAAGCTCTGCATCCAAAAGGACGGTCTTCTGGTCAAAGTTCAACTCTCTTGAACTCAGCCAGTTCTCCGGCAAAGTGCAGGACTTGGCGCTGCCGAGTCTCCCCCGAGGGCCCTCGGCAGCTTCGCCAGGGTAAGGGATGTTGCGATCGAGTGTGCCGAGAAGATCTCGAATTTCTTGGAGTGAGTTTGCTAGCGCCAAACTAGCGCGCAGCTCACCACCGACTGGATACCCCTTGAAATACCAGGCAACATGCTTTCTGATGTCCCTGCACGCTCGCTCTTCGCTCTCGAAGAATTCAACAAGCAGCTCCGCGTGACGGTAATACGCGTCTGCCACCTCACCAAGTGAGGGCATGGCCGTTTCAGAGGCATCCAGTGGTTGACCTTCAAGGTAGGCAGAAATAGCACGCTCGAGATCTCCAAAAAGCCACGGTCTCCCGAGGCACCCCCGCCCCACCACAACACCATCGACACCGGTTTGCTGCATCATCCTTACAGCGTCCGCTGCCGACCAAATGTCTCCGTTTCCTAGAACTTGAACGTCGGGTAAGGCGCTTCTGAGCTCTGCGATGGCATCCCAGTCCGCAACTCCCGAGTAGTAGTCAGCGGCAGTTCTTCCGTGCAGCGCGACGGCCACAACTCCAGCGTCACGAGCTGCCTTGCCAGCGTCTAAAAAGGTCAGATGCTCATCGTCGATACCTTTGCGCATCTTGACCGTGACGGGAATCTCACCAGCTGCTTTTACAGCGGTTTTGACGATTGACTCAAAGAGGTCACTCTTCCAAGGAAGCGCAGCTCCCCCGCCCTTACGGGTGACCTTTGGCACTGGACAACCGAAATTCAAATCGATGTGGTCAGCTCGGTTCTCCGCCACAAGCATTGACACAGCCTCACCGATGGTCTTGGGATCAACCCCGTAAAGCTGAACCGAGCGAATCTTTTCACTCGGGTGATGACCGATCAATCGCATCGACTCAGGTGTTCGCTCAACCAAAGCCCTGGACGTAACCATCTCTGACACATACAGTCCGCCACCGTATTCCTGACAAAGTCTTCGATACGCGGTATTGGTAATGCCCGCCATCGGCGCCAGCACAACTGGCACCTTGATGTCGTGCTTACCGTACTTGAGGCTCAAACTAGCCCTTTAGACGCTCGAAGAGGTAACCGGGTAGCTTGGATAGCGAAACGCGTTCCTGAGCCATGCTGTCTCGCTCACGAACGGTGACTGACTGATCCGCTGGAGTCTCAAAGTCGACTGTGATGCAGAACGGGGTACCGATTTCGTCCTGGCGACGGTAGCGTCTTCCAATTGCAGCCGAGTCGTCGTAATCCACATTCCAGTTTTGGCGGAGTTCCTGGGCGAGTGACTTGGCAATTGGAGACAGCTCTTCGTTCTTGCTCAATGGCAAAACCGCAGCCTTGACTGGAGCAAGTCGGTAGTCGAGTCTCAAAACAGTTCTGGTGTCAACGCCACCCTTGGCGTTCGGAGCCTCATCCTCGGCGTATGCATCGACCATGAAGGCCATCAGTGAGCGAGTGAGACCAGCCGCTGGCTCAATAACAAATGGTGTCCAGCGCTTCTCCTCGGTTGGATCGAAGTAGCTAAGGTCCACACCAGAGTGCTCCGAGTGAGTCTTTAGATCAAAGTCCGTGCGATTCGCAATTCCTTCGAGTTCACCGAACTCGCTGCCCTGGAATCCGAAGCGGTATTCGATGTCGACAGTGCGCTTGGAGTAGTGCGACAGCTTTTCCTTCGGGTGCTCAAACAACCTCAGGTTCTCTGGATTGATACCCAGGTTTGTGTACCAGTTGTAGCGTTCATTGATCCAATAATCGTGCCAGGTCTCGTCCTCACCTGGCTTGACGAAGAACTCCATCTCCATCTGCTCGAACTCTCTGGTTCGGAAAATGAAGTTACCTGGGGTAATTTCGTTGCGGAAACTCTTTCCCATCTGACCAATACCAAACGGCGGCTTCATTCTGGCTGCGTTGAGTACGTTGTTGAAGTTCACAAAAATACCCTGAGCGGTTTCAGGCCTTAGATAGTGCATCCCGGATTCGTCTTCAACCGGACCGAGGCTGGTCTTTAGTAGGCCGTTGAAGTTCTTGGGCTCGGTCCATGCCGAACGGGTGCCACAGTTCGGGCAAGCAATCTCATCTAGCGATGATGGAGCACGGCCCTTCTTCTCCTCAAAAGCCTCTTCAAGGTGGTCAGCACGAAAGCGCTTGTGGCACGATGTGCACTCGATCAGCGGATCTACGAATGCCTCAACGTGGCCCGAAGCTTCCCAAACTCGCTTTGGGAGAATGATCGAAGAATCTAGACCGACGACATCCTCGCGAGAGGAAACCATTGATTTCCACCACTGGCGCTTAATGTTTTCCTTGAGTTCAACACCCAAAGGTCCATAATCCCAAGCGGATCTTGAACCACCGTAAATCTCACCGGCCTGAAATACGAAGCCGCGGCGTTTTGCAAGTGAAATTACTTGGTCGAGTTTCTGGGATGCCATGTTTCTCCAGTTGGGAAGCGAAAACGCTAGTTTAGCGGAGCATCCTCAGCGGCACCGAAGCGACGCTGACGCCCACCAAACTCAGCTATCGCTCGCCAGAGCTCTTCCCTGTTGAAATCGGGCCAAAGGGTCGGTGAAAAGAGATACTCGGCGTAACTGGATTGCCAAATTAGGAAGTTTGAGGATCTAAGCTCACCGCTTGATCTAAGAAACAGATCAACATCGGGAAGATCAGGCACGTAAAGCTCTTTCGCTATCGTCTTTTCGGTGATGGATCCGGGCTTGAGCTGCCCACGTGCAACTTTTTCGGCAATTTTGTTCACGGCATCCACGAGCTCTTGCCGACCCCCATAGTTCACTGCCATGGTTAGGGTCAGACCGGTGTTCCCTGCGGTGATGCGCTCTGCCTCCTGCAGCTCTTTCACAACCGAAGGCCAAAGCCTTGGCATGCGGCCAGCCCACCTGATCCTCACGTTCCACTCCATCAAGAGATCGCGTCTTTTACGCAACACCTCTTTGTTGTAGCCCATGAGGAAACGCACTTCCTCTGGGGATCTCTTCCAGTTCTCTGTTGAAAAGGCATATGCGGTGAGATTCTCTACACCGACCTCAATTGCCCCTGCGACCACCTCTAGTAGCGCGATTTCGCCTGCTTTGTGACCCTCAGTGCGAGTAAGCCCTCGTTGATTCGCCCAGCGACCATTGCCATCCATTACCAATGCGATGTGCTTTGGGACCGCCTCCAACCTTGGAGCCTGGCGCCCTGGGTCATAAAGCCTCATTCGCTACGCTCCAAGAATCGAAGTGACCTCAAACCGCGCTCTAATTGCCACTGCAAATACGTGCTCACGACGTTCCCCACCGCCTCTTTGGTCTGGTCTTCTGCCCTAGAAACAGTATCCCAATCTCCAGCCAACAAGGCCCGCATCAACTCAAGACCCGGGCTTCCTAGTCGGACCGCGCCGGGCAGCTCACAGCTAGAGCAACTCACTGCCCCAGTGTGAGTGGAGAAACTAATTGGAGCGTTCTGACAAAGATGGCACTGATCCAAATCTGGAACCCAGCCGGCTAAGGCCAAGGAGCGAAGCAAATAGCTATCTAAAACCTGCGGAGCTGGCTTCTCGTTCTGGGCCAGGGTTCTAAGTGCCCCAATTAGAAGTAGGTAGTGACTCTCGGAGGCTGTCTCCCGGGTTAGCCGCTCTGCTGCCTCCAAGATCGCGTTACCAATCGTGTAGAGCTGATAGTCAGCAACGATTTCTGCACCATAGCTTGCGAGCTGCTCAACCTGAGAGACCGTGTCTAGGTTGCGGCCCTCGTAAAGCTGCAGGTCGGCAACCATAAAAGGTTCCAGACGAGCTCCAAAACGCGAGCTGGTCTTTCGAACTCCTTTGGCAACAGCACGAATCTGACCGTGACGCCTAGTGAGGATGGTGAGGATTCGATCAACCTCGCCCAGCTTGTGGGTTCGGATGATGATTCCCTCATCCCTGTAGACCGGCACAGCGCTACCTGGTTACCTCAACGCTCGGTTTACCGCAGAGATTAGAGCCTTAAGCGATGCGGTCGAGATGTCGCCATCGATTCCCACACCCCAAAGGTTCTTACCGTCAATTTCGATCTCGATGTAAGCGGCAGCGAGAGCGTCTCCACCCTGAGCCAACGTGTGCTCTACGTAGTCAAGAAGTCTCAGTGAAACGCCCTGCTTCTCCAAAACGTCGATAAACGCCGAGATTGGTCCGTTTCCAATACCTAAAGTTTCGAGCTCACCGGTGCCGTCACGAAGTGTGACGCTGAGGTTGACCTCACCATCCATGTTTGACTCAGTGCGCATGCGCTTGAGTTCGAATCGACCCCACTTTAGAGCTGGATCGGTCGCTGGAAGGTACTCGTCCATGAAAATCTGCCACAACGCATCAGAGGTCACCTCGCCACCCGAGGCGTCAGTGTGCCCCTGGACCACGCGCGAGAACTCAATCTGCAACTTTCTCGGAAGGTCTAGGTTGTGATCTGTCTTCAATAGGTAGGCAACTCCACCCTTACCGGACTGAGAGTTGACGCGGATAACGGCCTCATAGCTGCGACCGACATCTTTCGGATCGATTGGCAGGTATGGGACCGCCCAAGTGAACTCATCGACTGGTACCCCAGCTGCAGCTGCATCTTTGTGCAGGTGCTCGAAGCCCTTCTTGATTGCATCCTGGTGCGAACCAGAGAACGCGGTGTAAACCAAATCCCCACCGTATGGTGACCGCTCTGGAACCGGCAGCTGGTTGCAGTACTCAACTGTGCGCTTGATGTGATCAATGTCTGAGAAGTCGATCTGTGGATCAATGCCCTGCGAGAAAAGGTTCAAACCAAGGGTTACCAGGTCTACGTTTCCAGTTCGCTCACCGTTACCAAATAGGCAACCCTCAATACGATCTGCTCCAGCCATGTAGCCAAGCTCCGCAGCCGCAACTGCGGTGCCGCGATCGTTATGAGGGTGAAGTGATAGCAGAATTGAATCACGTGGTGCTAGGTGACGAGACATCCACTCGATTGAATCCGCATAGACGTTCGGAGTGATCATCTCAACGGTTGCCGGCAGGTTGATAATCAACTTGCGCTCCGGGGTTGGCTTGATTACGTCAGCTACCGCGTTGCAAACCTCAACTGCATACTCCAACTCGGTGCCCGTGTATGACTCCGGTGAGTACTCGTAATAGATCTCGGTTCCAGGCAATGTCGACTCAAGGCTCAGACACTTTCTCGCAGCATCAAGGGCAATTTGCTTGATGCCCTCCTTGTCCTGGCCGAAAACCACTCGTCTTTGCAACACCGAGGTGGAATTGTAGAAGTGCACAATGGCACGCTTTGCACCCCGGAGCGATTGGAAAGTGCGCTCGATTAGGTGATCTCGGGACTGGGTCAAAACCTGAATGGTTACATCTTCAGGAATGTGACCTTCCTCGATAAGAATTCGGACGAAATCAAAGTCGGTCTGAGACGCGGAGGGAAAACCAACCTCGATCTCCTTGTATCCCATCTGAACCAACAACTGAAACATCTTCAGCTTGCGCTCTGGACTCATTGGATCAATAAGTGCCTGATTGCCATCTCGCAGGTCTACCGCGCACCAGCGCGGAGCGACTTCAATTCGCTTGGTCGGCCAGGTGCGATCTGGAAGGTCTACCTTGATCTGCTCATGAAAAGGCTGGTAGCGCCCATAGGGCATCTTTGAAGGCTTTTGATTATTTTTCATTTCTTCTCTCCGCTAAAAATTGAATTGGCCAATAGCAAGCTCCGCGACGAGAAGGGCCGGAATCTAGGCCTCGTCGCGGCCTCTAAGGAGGAGAGCGAAACGCATATCGAAAGGCTAGCACCAAAATCGATAAAGCTCTAGAAACCGAGCTTTCCGAGCTGCTTTGGGTCACGTTGCCATTCTTTGGCAACTCGAACTTGAAGGGAGAGGTAAATCGGCCTACCAATAAGCTCGGCCAACTCAGCTCGGGCCTCCGTGCCTATTGCCTTCAAAACGGATCCAGCCTTGCCAATAACAATGCCCTTTTGAGAATCACGTTCAACCCAAACCGAGGCGAAAATCCTGCCCTGATCCTGATCAAACTCGTCCAAAGTCACGGCAAGCGAGTGCGGAAGTTCATCATTGAGTTTCTCAAGCGCCTTCTCACGGATGGTTTCGCAAATGCGGTCCTCGACCGATTCATCGGTAGCAACCTCAGCGGGATAGAGCAGTGGACCCTCTGGCAAAAGACCAATCATTAGGTCAGTGAGGAGGTCGACCTGATCACCGGTTAGTGCCGAGACCGGAACAATCTCGGCAAACTCTGCAAGCTGCCCCAGAGCCAAGAGGTGTTCCAGCAAGCGCTCCTTGGAAACCGAATCAGTCTTGGTAACAATCGCGATCTTCTTGGCCTTCGGAAACTTCTGAATCTCAGCGATCAACCGCTCATCGCCGGGCCCCAGCTTTTCATTGGCCGGGGTGCAGAAGGCAATCAAGTCAACCTCGCTTAGCGTTGACTGCACTAGATCGTTGAGTCGCTCTCCGAGCAAAGTTCTCGGGCGGTGAACACCTGGAAGATCAACTAAAACAAGCTGTCCCGCCGGGCGACTCACAATCCCCCTGATTGCCTTACGAGTGGTTTGGGGTCGTGATGACGTGATAGCAATCTTCTCCCCCACGAGTGCATTGGTGAGCGTGGACTTACCAACGTTTGGTCTTCCAACGAAGCTTGCAAAACCCGATCTAGTCATCGCCAAGCTTTCTGACCAAAATGCTCATAACGCGACCGCGCTTTGCATCAACTCGCTCGGCCGTAAGTTCCAATCCGTGAGTAGAGACAACCTCTCCACCCTTGGGTAGTTCACCCAATGCCTTGATTAGTAGTCCCGCAACCGTGTCGACGTCCTCGTCCTCGAGCTCAAGCTCACAGTGTTCGGAGAGCTCATCGAGGGTGACTCTAGGGCTGACCCGGTATAGCTCATCACCAATCAACTCAATCTCAGCCTCTTCGCGATCGTACTCGTCAACGATTTCTCCGACCAGCTCTTCGATGAGGTCCTCAACGGTTGCAATTCCAGCCACTCCGCCGTATTCATCGGACACAATTGCAATCTGCGTCTTGGCCTGTTGCATGAGTTGTAGGAGCTCTGACACGGGCTTGGATTCTGGTGTGAAGAAGGGCTTTCTGGCCGCTTGTGCCGCAGTGGTTGTTTGCAGCAGCTTTGGATCCTGATGAGTGAGCCTGGCCAGGTCTTTCAGATAAAGAACGCCGATCACGTCATCAACGCCGTCTGAGATCACTGGAAGTCTTGAATAGCCGGTTGATACGAAAAGGCTCAGTGCCGCCTCGAGTGGCTGCTCGGCCTGAACCACTTCCATATCGACTCTTGGAACCATCACCTCACGAACCACGGTCTCGGAAAACTCTTCAACCGAATCGATGAGCTCCTGCTCATACTCCTCGGCTTGCTCGGGAACAGCCAATCGAATTGGTGCGGCAATCTTTGCAAACCTCGAAATAGGCCCGTCTAGTAGCTCGGTGAGGCGTTCGCCGAAGGCTTTACCAAGTAACCGACCAAGGGCCTGTTGCGAAAACCAAACCAGCAGGATTCCAAAGGCAAGAACAATCGAATTCCCGGGAGACAAAACCAAAAGCAGAGAGGCCACGGAGATAAGCACGAACGCCCTAGCAACCGATAGAGCGCCAGCTCGACTGTCTTCTTCGCGCTCAAGAAATGACTGACTGATTGCAAGCAGTGAGGTGATTGCGAACGCCCCGATAAGCAGAAGTGTTTCTATCAAGCTTCGCTCCCATAGAACTTCTCCAGAAGTTCTTTTTGAAGACCAAACATCTCACGCTCTTCATCCGGCTCCGCGTGGTCGAAACCAACAAGGTGCAGGATGCCGTGAGTTACCAAAAGTAAGACTTCGTTCATCATGGGATGACCCGCAACCTCTGCCTGCTTGGCGGCAACCTGCGGGCAAACCACGATGTCTCCGAGGACTCCCTCAGGCGATGGGACCAAATCTGAACCGGGTCTTAGCTCGTCCATCGGGAAGCTAAGTACGTCAGTAGGTCCTGGCTCGTCCATCCACTTGATGTGAAGCTCGGTCATCGGCTCCTCATCAACAAAAATGATGCCGAGATCAACTCCAGGGTGCAGTTTTAGCTCGTCTCGGACAAAGCCAGCTAAGGCCAAGACGCGATTGGTATCTACCTCAATGGCGGTTTCATTCGAAATTTCAATGCTCATTTGAAGTCAACCCTGTCATAAGCCTCAACAATGCGAGTGACCAACTCGTGCCTGACCACATCTTTTGAGCTAAGCGAAGAAATCGAAATTCCATCAACACCCTTGAGGATTCTGGTGGCAAGAGAAAGTCCTGACTTGCCACCGGGAAGGTCAATCTGAGTTACGTCACCGGTAATTACCATCTTTGAACCGAACCCCAATCTGGTGAGGAACATCTTCATTTGCTCAGCGGTGGTGTTCTGAGCCTCATCCAAAATGATGAAGCTGTCGTTCAGGGTTCTACCGCGCATGTAGGCAAGTGGAGCAACCTCAATCACGCCCGATTGCACCAAGCGCGCTGTCGCTTCAGGCTCGAGCATCTCTTGCAACGCATCAAAAAGCGGGCGCAGGTAAGGATCAATCTTTTCACTCAGCGTTCCGGGCAAAAACCCAAGCCGCTCCCCCGCTTCAACGGCTGGCCTGGTCAAGATGATGCGACTGACCTGCTTGGAGTAGAGCGCCGAAACTGCTTTGGCAACCGCCAGGTATGTCTTACCAGTTCCTGCCGGTCCAATACCGAAGGTGATGGTGCTCTCGTCGATCTCGCTCAGGTAAGCCTTTTGTCCGAGTGTCTTTGCGCGAACAACTTTGCCTGGAGTCGTAATAGCCCCGGTGCCCAAGACCTTGGCTGGGACTTCATTGCTCTCGATAATCCGAATACTCTCAGTAAGGACCTTCTCGTCGGGCTTCACGCCAGTTCTTACCACATCAACCAACTCAAGAATTAGTCGCTTGGCGTGCTCGGCAAGCTCGCTTCGACCTTCAATCGTGAACTGATGACCGCGATTGGAGATCTTCAGCTCGGGATACTCGGTTTCAATCTTTCGAAGCAGGCGATCCTGCGGACCCAGCAAATCGATCAGCGCGACCGGTGGTATCTCAAAACTAATTGTCGGCACTAGATCTCTTTGCCACTCAGCACGTGAGCATGAGTGTGAAACACAGACTGCCCTTCGCGCTCACCGGTGTTGAACTGCAACCTGAACTGACCGTCAGTGAACTTGGAAGAGACTTCTCTAATTAGCCCAAACAGGCCGTTCAAAACCTCAGTGTCTTCCAAGGATGCGATGTTTGGAGTGTGCGATTTGGGAACACAGAGGATGTGGACCTTGGCCTGGGGGTGAATGTCCCGAAAAGCAACAGCCTGCTCGTTCTCGGCCAAAATTTCAGTGCCGAATTCACCAGCGATGATCTTGCAGAAAATACAGTCCAAGTTTTCCTCCGCGTTCATACTAAGAGCGAAACTCGCCGTGGAGAAGCTGAAGAGCCGCGATTGCAGCAGGTCCGGCGGTTGAAGCGCGAAGCACTCCATCGCCCAGGCGAACGCGCAGAAATCCGCTGGACTCCAAAGTCTCAAGCTCATCCGCTGGGATTCCGCCCTCGGGACCCACGACCAGTGTGAAATGGTTGCTTGGTTCTATCTGGTGAAGAGTCAGATCTGCCCGCGGATCAAGTACGAGTCCAATACCCCGGGGTTGAAGTTGCTTCGTGCTGGAGATGGGCTGCACTAAGGGCAACCAAGCCCGCTGTGACTGCTTCATTGATTCAATAGCGATGGTTTGCCAACGCTCTCGATTGCGTTCCGCCTTGGCATCCCAGCGAACGATGGAGCGCGCAGCCTGCCAAGGAACAATTTCAGTTGCACCAAGTTCAACCGCTGCTTGCAATGCCAACTCATCGCGATCGGATTTTGCCAGGGCCTGAACGAGAGTGAAGCGAACAACCGGTTGGGCTGATACCTCAAGTGCGATCGAGTGAAATACCTCGCCAGAGTCCGCTTTGACTTCCCAGCGGGAACCTTTGCCGTCTGTCACCAAGAAAGACTCTTCTGAAGTGATTCTCAGCGATGCTAAGTGACGCTTGGTCTCCTGGGATAGAGCCTTACCAGATGCAAAATCCGGCTCGTAAAACCAATGCATTAGAAGCGACCCCGAGAGCGCCTAGAACCCAGTCTCGGAGCGTCATTTTTGAACATGCCGCGAAGCTCGGATAGTAGCTTGCGCTGCTTGGAGTCCAGCCTGGAAGGAGTCAAGATCTTGATCTCAAGCCTGAGATCTCCCCTGCCCTTGCCCCTGAGTCTGGAGGCCCCAAGACCACGAAGCAAAATGGTGTCTCCGTGCTGTGCCCCAGCTTCGACACTCACCTTGCGCTCACCGTCAAAAGTCTCCACGGTTACGTCGCAGCCCAATGCAGCATCGGTCATTGGAACCTCAAGAACCGCAACCAAGTCATCACCTTCTCTGGCAAAAACCGCATCTGGTCGGACAGAGATCTCAAGGTAAATGTCTCCATTTGAACCACCTGCGAATCCGACCTCTCCCTGACCTGGAAGGTGCAGTCGAAGTCCATCTGACACACCTGCAGGAATCTCCAGCTCCAGATCCCGTCTTGCTCTGACGCGTCCTTGACCACGACAGCTAGGGCATGGATCAGGAATAACCTCACCGCTCCCGCGGCAAGAGCCGCATGGCGCACTGGTGACCATGGTTCCCATGAAGGACTGAACTTGTCTTTGGATCTGACCTGACCCACGGCAAACATCACAGGTCTTGATTCCGGTACCCGGCTTGCAGCAAGAGCCATTGCAGGTCTCGCAAAGAACCGCAGTGTCGATAGTCAGAGTCTTTTGTGCTCCAAAAACGCACTCACGAAGATCTAGATCAACTCGAAGCAGGGCATCCTGACCTCGTTGAGCTCTCGAGCGTGGACCGCGGGGTGATCCCCCGAAGAAGGATTCAAAGATGTCGCCCAGTCCAAAACCAACTGATCCGCCGCGGTCATAGTCCGCTCTGGCGTTCGGATCGGATAGCACTTCGTAGGCATGCGTGACCAGCTTGAAACGCTCGGACGCCTGCGGGTCTGGGTTCACATCAGGATGTAGCTCTCTGGCCAGCCTGCGGTAAGCCTTTTTGATTTCATCCTGACTGGCATCTCGACCAACGCCCAGCGCTTCATAGTGGTCACTCATTGATTGCCTTCCAAAACTTGCGAGAGGTAGCGAGCAATCGCGCGAACCGCCGCGATGTTACCCGAGTAGTCCATTCGGGTTGGACCCATCACACCAAGGCGTGCAACCTCGGTGCCAGCACTCTGGTAGCCACTAACCACCAAGGATGCGTGGCTGATTCCCTCAAAGCCGATTTCCGATCCAATTCGCAAGGCGACACCATTTTGATCGGCCTGCAATTCGTTTATGAGTCTTAGCAGAACAACCTGCTCTTCGATTGCATCGAGCACACTCGACAACTCTCCGGAAAAGTCATCTCCCTGGCGCACGAGGTTGGCAGAGCCTGACACCACGAGTTTCTCCTGGCGGTTTGCATCCACCAAAGACTGCAGTGCGGTGACAAGCTGGATCACAAAGCCCCTTCGCTCGGGGGCAAATTCATCAGCCAACAAATTGAGTCGGCTCTTGACGTCTGACAGCGCAGATGAGACAAGCATGCCGTTGAGGCGACCGCGAAGCTCTTGCACAATCGCTTCATCTAGCTCTGACTGAGAATCAAGTTGCAGCTGCTGAATGCGGCCGGAATCGGTGATTAGCATCAACAAAATTCTGCTTGGAGCCAGCTGAATTAGCTCCACGTGCCGAACACTTGACTTACCCAGGGATGGATACTGCACCAGTGCAAGCGTGTTTGTGAGATTGGCAAGCTGCCGAGCGGCTCTTTCGATAACATCATCGATGTCATTGGCGTCTGATAAAAAGCGTTCCATGGCAGAGCGCTCGGCTTGAGAAAGCGGCTTTACCTCTCCCAAACGATCAACGAAGAGTCGATAACCCTTTTCGGTTGGAATGCGGCCCGACGAGGTGTGCGGAGCCTTAATCAGCTCCTCTTCCTCCAGAAGGGCCATGTCGTTTCTGATTGTGGCCGCTGAGACACCGAGTGGGTGCCGATCAAGAAGTGCTTTTGATCCAACCGGCTGGTTTGAGTAGATGAAGTCTTGGACGATAGCCCGAAGCACTTCTAAGGAACGCTCTGGAATCATTTGGCACTCACCTACCTTGAGTGCCAATTCTAAATCAGGACTTGATAGAACTCACTAGATCTAGGGCGATGCCGTCAACTAGCAGCCTGCCCTTCTCGGTGACATAAATTCGATCTCTATCCAGCGTGAGCTTTTCCTGGGCAAGGTAATTTGCCACCACCGCTGCTGATACCCCGGCGCTAACCAGAACCTCACGATCCAAACCTTCACTTGTCCTAAGTTGAAGCATGATGATCTCCGTGAGGTGAGTGAGCTCATCAATCTCCTCATGACCAATGGCAGGAGATCCCAGTTTTAGGGCTTGCTGATAAGCGGCGGGGTGCTTTCGATTCCAGAACCTGTTGCCATTGATGTGAGAGTGAGCGCCAGGACCAAAGCCCCACCAGTTCTTTGAACCCCAGTAGGCACGGTTGTGGATCGAGGGGTTGCCCCAGTTTGAAACCTCGTACCAGTTCAGCCCTGCTGCTTCAAACAATCGATCCGCCAATGCATGCTTCTGCGCATTGAGATCCTCATCAACCTCAGCAAGTAAACCCCTTCGAATCCGGCTAGCCAACTTGGTTCCATCTTCAACAATGAGCGAGTAGGCCGAAATGTGCTCTGTCCCCAGGCTGAGGGCGCTCTCTATGGTCGACTGCCATGATTCCATGCTCTCGCCTGGAGCTCCGTAAATGAGATCGACACTGGTTCTTAGTCCAAGGCCCTTGGCCTGGCGGATCAGGGGTTCGAGCAACTCTGGTCTGTGAGTGCGATCCAAAACAGCGAGTACCTCAGGGTCAAAGCTTTGGGCCCCAAAGCTGATGCGATTCACCCCAGCCGCAGCAAGCTGCTTCAGAAGCTCTTCCGAGGTACTCTCGGGGTTTGCCTCAAGGGAGATCTCAATTCCGTCGGCAAATCCAAACTTTGACCTTAGCTCAGTTAGCACTCGCTCAATTTGCTCCCCGGCCATTAGAGAGGGTGTGCCGCCACCGAAAAATATCGAGCTCAGCTCGGGGACACTGATTTGAGAATCAGCAAGCACTTTCCCTGCAAAATCAATCTCTTTGATCAGCGCAGAGTCGAAGTCTGACCTTGAGACATCTCCAAGCTCTGAGGCGGTGTAGGTATTGAAGTCGCAGTAGCCACATCTGACCTCACAAAAGGGAATGTGGACATAGGCGTGAAATGAATCTGGCTCCCTCAAAGTGGCCAGCCTGTTGGATTCAGGCCAGGGATTACCCTCTGGAAGCGCGCCCAACTACTTCTTCTTTTCGCCCTTGCCCTCATCAGAGGAGAGCGCTGCGATGAAGGCCTCTTGAGGAACCTCTACTCGACCAACCATCTTCATGCGCTTTTTACCCTCTTTTTGCTTCTCGAGGAGCTTGCGCTTTCTGGTGATGTCACCGCCGTAACACTTAGCCAAGACATCCTTGCGAATAGCCCTAATGGTTTCACGGGCGATAATCCTTGAACCAACAGCCGCCTGGATAGGCACTTCGAACTGCTGCCTAGGGATTAGCTCGCGCAGCTTTGCGGCAATCTTGGTGCCGTGGGCATAGGCCTTGTCTCTGTGAACGATGGAGCTGAAGGCATCAACCTTTTCACCCTGAAGCAAAAGATCTACCTTGACTAGATCGCCTGCGGCATAGCCGTTGTCTTCGTAATCAAGCGAGGCATAACCCTGAGTCTTGCTCTTCAGTTGGTCAAAGAAGTCAAAGACGATCTCGGCAAGCGGGAGGTTGTATCGAAGCTGAACGCGATCCTCACCGAAGTACTGCATATCAATCATCGAACCGCGACGGGTTTGGCAAAGCTCCATGATTGTCCCGACATAATCCTTTGGAGCGAGAATCGTCGCCTTGACCATTGGCTCGCGGACCTCTTTGATCTTGCCCTCTGGAAACTCCGATGGGTTGGTGACAATGAACTCGCTGTGGTCTTCACGTGTGACCTCGTAAACCACAGACGGTGAAGTCGCAATCAACGAGAGGTTGAACTCTCGCTCGAGACGCTCGGTAATAATTTCAAGGTGTAGCAGTCCCAAGAAGCCACATCGGAATCCAAAGCCCAGCGCTGCAGAGGTCTCTGGCTCGTAAACCAGGGAGGCGTCTGAAAGCCGGAGCTTGTCCAGTGCCTCACGCAGGTTTGGATAGTCACTGCCGTCGATTGGATAAATTCCAGAGAAGACCATCGGTTTGGGATCCGCATAACCCTTCAGTGCGGTTGCCGCTGGTTTGAGCTTTGAAGTAACGGTGTCACCGACCTTGGACTGGCGAACATCCTTCACACCGGTGATTAGATAGCCAACCTCGCCCACACCAAGACCTGCCGAAACCACCGGTTCTGGCGATATGACACCAATCTCCAGCAGTTCGTGATTGGCTTTAGTGCTCATCATGGTGATTTGCTCGCGCGGAGTCAGCTGCCCATCAACCATTCGAACGTAGGTGACCACTCCTCGGTAAGAGTCATAAACCGAGTCAAAAATCATCGCTCTCGCAGGTGCGGCTGGATCACCAACAGGAGCCGGAACTCGCTTGATGATTAGATCCAAAAGCTCGGCAACACCCGCCCCTGTCTTACCAGAGACTCGGAGGCAATCTGCAGGATCTCCTCCAATTAGATTGGCAAGCTCCTCGGCATATTTCTCCGGTTGCGCTGCAGGAAGGTCGATTTTGTTCAAAACTGGAATGATCTCGAGGTCATTCTCCAGAGCCAAATAGAGGTTGGCCAGTGTCTGGGCTTCAATGCCCTGTGCCGCATCAACCAGCAGTACCGCACCCTCACAGGCAGCCAGTGATCTCGAAACCTCGTAGGTGAAGTCGACGTGTCCGGGGGTGTCGATCATGTTCAAGGCATAGGTGGTTCCATCGAGCTCCCATGGCAAACGGACTGCCTGAGACTTGATCGTGATACCGCGCTCACGCTCAATGTCCATTCGGTCTAGGTATTGATCGCGCATTTGGCGGTCGTTCACGATGCCGGTCAGCTGCAACATGCGATCGGCAAGGGTCGACTTGCCGTGATCAATGTGAGCGATGATGCAAAAGTTCCTGATTTGCGCAGGGTTTGTCTGGCTTGGAACCAGCGCCTTCAGGGCCTTCGGTGACAATGCAATACCTCGAAATTGGAATGGGAACCGAGTTATTCTCGCATGGTGCTTGCCCATAAGTGGTCAAACTGATAGAGTTTGGCTTTGTCTTTGGGGTTTACCCAGAAAAAGTTTTTCGCCACAGAAAGTGAAACATGGCAAACATTAAGTCGAACATCAAGCGCATCGGCACCAACCGCAAGGCTGAGGAGCGCAACAAGGCAGTTCGTTCCGAGCTGAAGACTGCCATCCGCGCTGCACGTGAGGCAGTTGCAAGTGGCGACAAGGCTGCAGCTGAGACTGCACTCCGCACCGCAACTCGCAAGCTGGACAAGGCTGTTTCCAAGGGAGTAATTCACAAGAACCAGGCCGCGAACCGCAAGAGCGCTATCGCAACCAAGGTTGCTGCCAAGTAATAAGGTTTACAACTGAAAAGGGCCGGTTCTCCGGCCCTTTTTATTTTGCCTGGCTCATGGCCAAAATCAGTTTTTCAACCGAGTAATCCGGCTCTCTGGAAGCACCCTTCACGTCAGCATCGGTTTGCGCAGCAAGGTCAACTAAACCAATCAGCCCCTGCTCAGAAAATCCGGACAGCTCCTTACGGGCCTTATCTAGCTGCCAAGGAGCCATGCCAATCGCGGCACTTTGACTGCGCGGATCGTTAAAGAGCTTCGCAAGGATTCTGATTCGAGCTACCAGGGCAGCCACCAGAGCGACGTTGTCCACTCCCGTTGCCGAACCATGACGGTAGAGGCGAATGGCTTCGGCGGCATTACCCGCAAGCGCAGCATCTGTGATCTTGAAAGCATTGGTTTCAACCCTGCCTTGGAAAATCTGATTCACGGTTCCAATGTCAATTGATGAGGAACCGGAGGCACAGAGTTGCGAGCACGCTGCAGCGAGCTCTCCCAGGTCAGAACTAAAAGCCTGCAGTAGCGCACGAGCGGCATCAGAGCTGATCTTCACCCCTAGTACAGCGCACTCTTGATTGATGAAGTTGAGCTTGTCGCTATCCCGTTTGATTTCATCGCACACCACGTTCAGCGACCGAGACGAGAGTGTCGACTTGATTTTGCCGGCATGGCCAACCAAATTCGGCAAGCGGATCGCGACAAAACAGTTTTCTACCTGATCATCCAAATATGTGGTCAGGTCCTCCAGCAGCGCTTCATGCGAACCGGTAATCAGAACCAGCCTCGGTTCGTTGAATAGTGATGGCGCAGCGAGGTTGAGAAGATCAGCGGGAGAATACCCACCCTCATCGATCTCATGGATTTCCAGATCCGGATACTGAGCCCGCAGCATTTGCTTCAGTTCGCGAATTGCGCGGGTCGCTAGATAGGTTTCGGCCCCCGAAACGATTACTAGACGAGCTGGTTCAACCTGATTCCAAGCAACGGTTTTACCACTCATGACGCTAGCTTACCTGCGGTGCTGATCCTTAGCTCCGAATCAAAGTCCAGGCCAATTGCTCCGTCTAAGTCAGTTCTCAGGTTCATAGCACCTAGCGCCGATGTCAGCTTTAGCGCTGAGTTTGTCGGATGACCGTAGGTGTTTCCTTTGCCAACCGAATACAGTGCTACCTGCGGTCTAAAAGCTGAATAGAGCGCGCCTAACTGGTCTGCCGCCCCATGGTGAGCAACCTTCACAACCCGATGCTTTTCGGCATCAACCAGGGGAAGCAAGATTGGCAGCAACTCTCTTTGCGCCGATTCGGGAGCATCAGCCAGTGCAAGTACTTGATAACTAGGACAATCAAATAGTGCGGTGATTGAAGCGTCGTTGCTGGAATTTGCAGATTGGGCATCTTTGGGCCCAAGCACCACAAACCTGCATTCTCCCAAGCTTGCAACACCCCCAGACACCGCCTCACGAACAGATTGACCTCTGCCACTTAGGAATTCCTCCACAATCCCAACCAGAGGCCTGTCGTCCTCATAACCCGAAATCAAAACGTGCCCTAATTCCACCTCGCTGAGTCCAGTAATTCCCCCAACATGATCGGCATCGAAGTGGGTGAGAACTAGGAGATCCACTCGCGTAATTTGAGTGTCCTCAAGACATTTCTTGATAGGTCCTGGCTCCCTACCAACATCGATGAGAGCCGTTTGGTCGCCATCGCGCACCAAGAGAGCATCACCTTGACCTACGTCACAAGCCATGACCTTCCACTCTTGATTTGCAACTCCAGACCGAACCAGGTCACCAGCCGAGAGGGTCAACAGCAACACTATGTCGAGAACTAAAAAGGCCGAGGCGGCAGCTCTTGCCTTGCCGCCAAGGCGAATCGCCGCAATTACCCCGACCACAAGACCCCAGATCAACATCTGACCTTCCAGTCCGAAGCTGACGTGGAATCGAGTGACCTCCTGGGAAGACAACCGCTCAGCGACCGAGAGAATCCATTGAGTTCCAAATGTGGCAAACCAGGTTGCCAAGTGTGAAAGGCTTGGGCTCATTGGGGTCAGCAGCACTGCGACAATCCCTGCGACAGTGACCGGCGCAACCACAGGCTCTACCAATAGATTCGCAATGATTGCATAAATCGGAAACCCAGGCTGAATCATGAGCACCACTGGCAAAGTGAATATCTGTGCGGCTAGGCCGGCACCCAGGGCAAGCGCGATTGGTCTGGGTACGAATCCAATTCGATCTGCAATCGGACGGGCTCCTAGGAGAAGACCCAGGGTTGCAAGCACACTGAGGGCGAAACCAAGATCAAAAGCGAGCGACTGATCAATGAGCAAGAGCACGGCGACAGCCAATGCCAAGGCGTGAATCGCACTGGTGCCGCGACCTAGCGAGAGTGCGATGAGCACCGCTAGTGCCATGGCCCCAGCTCTAAGAACCGACGACTCTGGGCCAACTAAAAGGACATATCCGAGCATCGCCAAACCAGATAGCAAAAATCTCAGCCAACGCGGAGCCGAAAGTGCGCCGAGTAGAAACCAAATCGCGCCCATGACGATCGCCAAGTTTGCACCACTGACCGCGACGAGGTGAGTGAGAGATACTTCGCGCATCTGCTCTTTGGCTGCCTCTGATAACAGCTCACGCTCACCAATCGCCAATCCTGCAACTAGCGCCTCAGCATCTGTCACGCTCCCAAGCGAACCGAGAAATGCGCTTCGGAGGTAAGAAATCTCACTTACTTCTGGAAATGCAAGGGCAAGAGTGGAATCAGGTTCAGTGACAAATAGCAGGATGCCAAGCCACAGCGCTGTGGCGAATCCAATCACAGGGTCACTAGGTCTTTGATTTTGGCAAACATTTTTTCACCGATGCCGCTTACCTCCCTCAGCTCGCGGACATCCGAAAACGAACCTGCAGACTCCCGATATTCGATGATTCGCGCAGCTAGCGCTGGGCCCACTCCGGGCAAAGTGTCCAAATCCTCGACGCTGGCTCGATTCAGCGACACCAATCCCCCGGTTCCTGAAGCGGATTGAAATTGGTCTTCCGATGCAATGATTACCTGCTCACCGTCGGACAAATTTCGTGCCAGATTTACCGAGGATTGAACCGCGTCTTGCGTGAAACCCCCGGCAACTTCGATGGCATCGGAGACTCGCGCTCCAAGCTGTAGCTCATAGAGTCCCGGTTCGTTCACCTCTCCAACCACGTGCACGAATATGCTGCCCGCAAATTCAATTTCCTCTGAAGGCAAGGTTGCCTCAGGCTTACCAGCCTCGGCCTGTTGGTTCAAAAGCAAGTACAAAACCACAAGCGACCCAAAGCCAGCAATCAACAGCTTCTTTCGGGATTGCGGATCAAGCGCGAGGAACCAACTCTTAAGTCTTTGCATCAAGTCATTTAGCCATGACCCGGATGATAAAAACCTTCTGACTAGAAGACTGTGTTCAACTGACTACTTGGTGGCGATGTTGACAAGCTTGGGCGCGCGCACAATCACTGCTGCAAGCTCTCTATCACCAATCGCTCGCTTCACTAACTCCGAGCCCAGTGCCAGCTCGCGCAGCTCGGCCTCAGTAATCGAAACACTAACCTCAAACTTGTCACGAAGCTTGCCGTCCACCTGCGCAATTGCCACGATCGTGTCCTTGACCAAAAGTGACTCGTCTACGGAGCGAAGTCCCGCGAGTGCGACTGCCGGTTGGTGCCCAAGGAGTCGCCACATGTCCTCAGCGGTGTATGGAGCGAATAGCGATAGTGCCTTTGCGAGCTCTTCCGCCCCTTCCCTCACTGCCGCGTCGGCTGGGCCAACTCCTGAGTCGATGGCCTTGCGCAGAGTGTTAGTAAGTTCCATGACCTTGGCAACGCCAACGTTGAACTTGAATGACTCGATTGACTCCGTGAAATCTTTCAAGAATGAGTGGGTAGCGGCGCGGATGCTTTTATCTCCAGAAGTGACATCGACACCTGGATCTGAGGTAACATCCTGGGCGATACGCCAGGCTCGTGCTAGGAATTTGGAGCTTGCCGCTGGCGATACGTCCGCCCAGTCAATGTCATCCTCCGGTGGCCCAGCAAACGCCATGGTCAAACGGATTGCATCCACACCGTGCTCATCTAGCTGCTCCGATAGCCTGACCAGGTTTCCACGCGACTTACTCATCGCAGAGCCATTCATGAGTACCATGCCCTGGTTCAAAAGCTTGGTGAATGGTTCATCAAAATCAACCATGCCCATGTCGTGCAAAACCTTGGTGAAGAAACGTGCATACAGCAGGTGGAGAATCGCGTGGGTGACACCACCGACATACTGATCAACCGGTGCCCACTTCTTGGCCTCTTCGACATCGAAGGCGAACTCTTCGGAGTTCGGGTTCAGATAGCGCAGGAAGTACCAGCTTGAATCCACAAAGGTGTCCATGGTGTCGCTGTCACGACGAGCAGGACCCGCGCACTTAGGGCATGCGACATTCACCCAATCCGCAGCTGCACCGAGCGGAGAGGTTCCCTTTGGCGAAAGATCCAAACCTTCCGAGCTTGGAAGCTCAACCGGCAATTGCTCTTGCGGAACGGGTACCTCACCACAGCTTGGGCAGTGAATGATTGGAATCGGAGTGCCCCAGTAACGCTGACGTGAGATTAGCCAGTCACGCAACCGGAAGTTCTTGGCAGCCTCTCCGGTGCCGCGCTCGGTCAGTATCTCAATTGCCTTGGCTATTGCTTGGGCTTTGTTGAGTCCATTCAGCTCACCTGAGTTGACCAACACCCCGTCCCCAGAGGTGGCGATGCGGGAGATTTCAGGGTTCTCGTCCTCGGTCTGAACCACCATTCTCTCATCAATACCGAGAGCGTTTGCAAAAGCCATGTCGCGCTCATCGTGGGCCGGAACGCCCATGATGGCTCCGGTGCCATAGTCAGCTAAGACATAGTCAGAGGCATAGATTGGCAGCTTCTCCCCGTTTAGCGGATTGATCGCGTAACGCTCTAGCTTGACTCCGGTCTTTGGACGATCAGTAGCTAAACGCTCGATATCGTTGGACTGCTTGACCTTCTCTAGGTAGCTGACAAACTCCATGCGGACGTGTGCTGGAGAATCAACCACAAGCTCACTTGCCAAATCAGAATCAGCCGCCACAACCATGAAGGTGGCGCCGTAGAGAGTGTCTGGGCGAGTGGTGAAAACCTCAATCTCACGCTTTGAATCGGCGATCGCAAAGCGAACGTTGGCTCCGACGGATCTGTTGATCCAGTTGCGCTGCATGGTTAGGACCTTGGATGGCCAGTTGCCCTCCAGTTTGTCTAGGTCATCTAATAGTCGGTCGGCGTATTCGGTGACCTTGAAGTACCACTGAGTAAGAGCTTTCTTAGTTACCTGAGAGTCACATCGCTCACATAGCCCCTGCACAACCTGCTCGTTAGCCAATACCGTTTGGCATGATGGGCACCAGTTCACGTTGGAGTTCTTGCGATAGGCAAGGCCACGCTTGTAAAACTCAAGGAAGAGCCACTGGTTCCAGCGATAGTAAATCGGGTCGCAGGTCTGCAAAACTCTGGTCCAGTCAAAACTGCAGGCATAGCGACGCATCGATGCCTTTTGCTGAGAAATGTTCTCGTAGGTCCAGCCGCGAGGGTCAAGACCACGTTTTATAGCTGCGTTCTCCGCAGGCAAACCGAAGGCATCCCAACCAATTGGGTGCAAAACGTTGTAACCCTTTTGTATCCAATAGCGCGAGATAACATCGCCGAGAGCATAGGCCTCTGCGTGACCCATGTGCAGATCGCCTGATGGGTAAGGGAACATGTCGAGCACATACTTGCGCGGTCTTGGATCATCCGGCTTGGAGGAGTCGAATGGTTGCAGCTGGTCCCAGACCGGCAGCCATCGCTCTTGAATGGCGGAGAAACTGTACTCTTCGTGCAAGCTAAACACCCTTAGATTTCAACCTGTAAAGGTTACCAATCCACGCTCGCAGATAGTGCGCTAACCAAAGCATTGGCTTTGAGCTGAATCTCGCGATGTTCTGCCTGTGGCACCGAGTCAGAAGTTATGCCACCACCGATACCGATGCTCACTTCACCCGAATCAAAGATTGCGGTTCTGATCACCATGCCCAAGTCCATACTGCCGTCCTTACCGATCCAGCCAATGCCACCCGAGTAGTCGCCTCTGGGCGAGCTTTCGAGTTCACTAATGATCTCCATAGCCCTAAGTTTTGGAGCTCCGGTCATTGAGCCGCCTGGGAAAAGCGCTCTCAGGGCATCGAATCCAGTTAGCCCCTCACGCAGTTCACCTGAGACATCAGATACCAACTGGTGCACCGTTGAGTAGGTCCTGATAGCTAAGAGAGACTCGACAGTTACCGAACTTGGTTCACAAACCGATGCAATGTCGTTGCGAATCAAATCGACGATCATCAGGTTCTCGGCTCGCTCTTTTGGATCAGCTGCCAGCTCAGAAATCAAAGCCAGGTCTTCCGCTTCATCAAGGCCGCGCCTTCTGGTTCCTTTAATCGGGGAGCTAAGAACTCTGGTGCCGTGAACCTCAATCAACCGCTCAGGGGAAATCGAGACGTAGCTCTTCCCGTTGACCCTCAGAAATGCGGCATATGGCGCGGAGTGCTGCTTGCGCAGTCGTAGGAAATAACTCAGTGGATCCCCGGAGTAAACACCTCGAAGCCTGGTGGTTAGACAAAGCTGATACACATCGCCTTTTGAAATGAATTCCTGGGCCTGAGCGATTTTTTCCAGGTACTCAGTTTGGGGGTCATCCGCGCTGAGACGCGGAGCGGTAGCAGCTGGGAAGTCAAGTTCATAGCTTGCAGAGTTTCCCCCGACCAATGCCAGGCGAAGTAGCGCAGCGTGATACCAGGCATCGAATTCCTCTGCAGAGCAATCCCCCACAAAATGCAGCATCTTGGTTGAATGTTCGTAAACGATGGCGCGGTCGACTCTGAGAAAGTGACCGCTGAGCTGATTTTGCAGATAGCTCAGCACACCAACCAGGTATGGCCGAAACGGAATTGCCGGTTGAGCGTCATACTCACCTAAATACTCAGCGTTCGAAACCGGGACCCCGGCACCAATGACCGAAAAGCCACTGGTTGGATGATGGGATCGATCTAGCCAAAAGACATTGTCTGAGTTACCAAAAAAGGAAACAAAGACATCAGGAAGTGAGCTCCAGCCACGCAGCGAACTTACTAACAGTGGCATTTGCACCCCTTCCAGTTCCGTAGTCTAGATGTGATGAGCGTTAACGGAGATTTCTACCGATTCGATTCCGATCGGTTTGTGAAAGTTGATTACGCCATTGCCGAGCAGCTCACCGTTGCCGATAGTTTTCTGGTGGAAAACGGTTCGGTTAGAGCGATTCAAAAGCACTTTGAGCGCTTCCGATCCAGTATTAAAAGCCCAGCCGGCATTGATTTTGATGCCTTCGCCAAGGCCGTCACAGAATTAGTTCCTCGCGAGGGTGCTTGGTTCCCCAGACTCGAATACCGCGAGTTTCAACCTATTGGTGAGCAGTTCTTCCTCAGGCTCAGAGAAGCTCCGGAGCGAACCGAGACACTTACTCTTTGGAGCCTAGATGAGCCAGATCCGAGAGTCTCCCCAAGTATCAAAGGTCCCGATCTTTCGCTTTGCCAAAAGCTTCGCCGCAAAGCCAACCTGCATGGCGCAGATGAGGCCGTAATCCTGAGCCCCGAAGGCTTCGTGGCCGATGGTGCACTCAGCGCAATTATGTGGTGGGAGGACGAAGTACTGTGTGCCCCCGACGACTCAACCAATTGGCTACCGAGTATCACCAGAGAGCTGGTGTTGGAGATTGCTCAGCAGGCCGGCTTCAGGGTCAAACTAAAGACTGCTCGCCCAGAAGATCTGGCCGGCTGTGAGGTTTGGTCGCTGAGTGGACTCCAGGGGATCAGGGCGGCTACCGCCTGGCAGGGTGTGCCAATTTCTCAACCTAAGCGTCACCAGAGCTTTAGAAAGCGCCTGTCACTAATTGCCGAAAAGCTTTAGACCCACTGGGTTTCCGTTTGGTGTTTTGCAATTTGAATAGTTGTATGTAGTCATGTGTGGCCGATACGTCATTGCCAAAGAGCGCGACGAACTTAGCGATTTTTACCAGGCAAGCTTCCCGCTTGATTTTGAGACTGTCAGCTACAACATCGCCCCCACCAATCTCGTGCCAATTGTGGTGGAGCGAGAGATTGACTCGGTCCCGACCAGAGAGATTCACCCAGCCAGGTTTGGCTTGATTCCAGCTTGGTCCAAGGAGGTTGGCAGCACTCCACTTTTCAACGCCAGAATCGAGACCGTTTTAGAAAAGCCAAGCTTCAAAGACTCCGCCTTGAAAAAACGTTGTGTCATCCCAGCCTCGGGCTACTTCGAGTGGGACAAGGACAAGAACCCACTGTTTGTTCATGCCGAACCCTTTATTTCCTTTGCTGGGATCTATTCATTCTGGCGAGACCCCGCTAAGGCTGCGACCGACCCAACCCGCTGGGTTCTCAGCTGTTCAATCCTTACCAAGACCGCCTCGCCAGCACTGAGTGAGATTCACGATCGATCTCCGGTTTTCTTATCTGAAGACGGCATCGAAGCCTGGATATCTCCCGACTATGAAACGACCGACGAACTCCTTTCAGCGCTCGGCCAGGAATCTGATTTGGTTGCCGAGGAACTTAGTTACCACACGGTGTCAAAAGAGGTCGGAAACGTTAGAAATAACCATCCGGGATTGATCTCCGAAATCGCATTTTGAAAATGTCGGTGGCTCGCCATAAACTCTGATTATTCGAACATTTGTTCGAATAATTGAAGGGCTTGGGGCTATGCAAACAGAAACACTCGCTGGGGTTTTACTTGATTCCGATGGCGCTCCCCTGTCCTTTCAATATCGATCCAAGAGCTACCTGGTCTACTCAAAACCAGTTCGCTGGTATTCCAGGAAGCTGTGGTGGGAATTTGCTGGCTCTGCCGCAAAAGGTAATGGTCAGGCAATCCTGGAAGTTGAGATGTGGCGACTGTGGGCAGCCGATGGCGAAAATCGCATGTTCTTTGAGCTCAGACATCAGATTCCAGAAGATACCTGGGAAATAACCGAGGTTTCATAGCGTGTTCACGCACCTAAATGTCAGCTCGGCATATTCGGCGCACTACGGAGTAACTCAGCCCACGCAGCTTGCAAAGGCCGCCAAGGCTATGGGTTTTGATGCACTCGCGGTAACTGATCGAGACGGTCTTTACGGAGCTGTAAAACACATCGGAAACTGCATCAAAGAGGGCTTGGCGCCGATTGTTGGCGTGAGTCTCGAGATAGCAGAGCTGGGTCGGGTAAAAATCCTGGCAACCGGTAATAACCAAGGTGCCGGCTGGAGTGCACTGTGCAGGCTGGTATCTGCTGCCCATCAAAAGCCAAAACGTGCCGGGGTCTCACTGAGCCTTGAGCAGCTGGCTGAGCTTTCAAAACACTGCGTTGTTTTAGTTGGCCACGATTCAACCCTCGCCCAGAGGATACTCAGCGATAAATCTCAAGCATCAGAGTTGCTTGAAAAACTATTGGGCACCCTAGATCCAAGGCGCTTAGTTATTGAGGTGGTGAATCAGCTCACTGAACCCGGTGACCTATATTCAACCGAGCACGCTAGGGCAATGCTGCAGCTTGCACTTGGGTTCAAGCTCAGAGCCGTGCTGACCAATGCAGTTCGATACCTAGAACCAGACGATTGCGTAACAGCGGATGTTCTGGATTCTGCTCGCGAGCTTGAACCCTTGGGGATTTTCACGTTGCAGCCGAATGCTCAGGCTTGGCTCAAACCTCAAACTCAGATGGTTGCGCTAGCGCTAGAAACCACCGAGGATCCGCGCCTTGCAAAGTGGTTATTGAATAACACTCGCGAAGTTGCCGAAAGTTGCTTTTTAGACCCAGTGAAAGACTGCGGTTGGGGTGAACCCAAAACCCCTGAACAAAGCGCGTTGGGCATATCAGGAAATCCCTTTGAAGTGCTGTGGCAAAAGAGTCACTCCGCTATCCCCTGGCGCTATCCAAACGCCAAGGCAGCTGAACTGGCAACCATTCAGCATCGACTCTCTAAAGAGCTAATAGCCATCAATCAGCTCGGTTTCTCGACTTACTTTCTGACCGTTGCCGATGTCGCACAGATGATCCGCGATATGCGAATTCGAATTGCCGCCAGGGGCTCTGGCGCAGGTTCGCTGGTGAACTACCTGCTGGGAATTTCGGGAGTTGATCCGATATCCGAAGGTTTACTGTTCGAGCGTTTTTTATCCACCGAGCGCAGCACATTGCCCGATATCGATATCGATGTTGAATCCGCTCGCAGGCACGATATTTACCGCGCCATATTTCGTCGCTACGGCGGCAATCGAGTAACTCTGCTGTCGATGCAGTCCAGCTACCGAGGTCGCGGAGCGCTACGTGATTCCGGCATGGCACTCGGGCTTGCGGATGAAGACATAGATCAAATTGCCAAAAGCATGTGGCGATTCTCGGCCAGAAATTTCAGAACCGAAATGGGTCAAAAACCCGAGTTGAGTGACTTTTCCGCACGAGCCAGTCACGATCGGAAGCTAAACCTACTGGTTGATATCACTCAACGACTTGATCGACTGCCGAGGTTCATATCGATGCACCCGTGTGGGGTAATTCTTGGTAACTCAAAACTTCTAGATCTAACCCCTACCGAACCAAGCGGCCTGGGTTTACCCATGAGTCAGTTCGATAAAGATGACATGGATCCTATGGGCTTTCTAAAACTCGACGTACTCGGAGTCAGAATGCAAAGCTCGATGGCCTACACGGTCGCTGAGATATCTAGAGTCAGAGGTAAAGAGTTTGATTTAGATGCAGTGCCAAAAGATGACCCCGAGGTCTACAAACTGATTCGAACCACCAACACTTTGGGCATCTTCCAAATTGAAAGTCCAGGTCAACGCGAGCTAACCGGTAAACATCAACCGACCAAATTCAATGATCTGACCCTGCAGATATCACTATTTAGGCCTGGTCCGATGAAGGGAAACATGATTTCCCCATACCTTGATGGCAGGCACGGCTTTATTGAGCCGGACTACATCCATAAAGACCTCAGGCCAATTCTCGAAGAGAGCTACGGGGTAGTTGTTTTTCATGAGCAACTGATGCGCATCATGCAAACCATGACCGGCTGCACCCTGGCACGTGCAGATGAACTGCGCAGAGGATTAGCAAAGCCCGATAAGCAAAAAAGGACTGAAGAGTTCTTCAGGGCTTCGGCAAAAGCCCGCGGCTACAGCACTCAGGTAATCGATCGAGTTTGGTCGATCATTGAGGGCTTTGGCTCATTTGGTTTTTGCAAAGCTCACGGAGCTGCATTTGCAGTCCCCACCTACCAGTCCGCTTATCTAAAGACCCACTTCCCCACCGAGTTCATAGCTGGGTTACTAACCCATGATCCGGGCATGTATCCAAAACGCTTGATTGTGACTGAGGCAAGAAGGCTCGGTGTCGAACTACTGCCAATAGACGTCAATGTCTCCACGAAGCAATACCGAGTTGAGCAAACTAAAAATGGTCTTGCGGTTCGAATGGCGATCACTGAAATCGCGGGCATGTCAGAGGCAGAGAAGGATCGAGTTGTTGCCGAGCAGCCCTTTAGTGATCTTGCTGATTTTTACATTCGAGCAAGGCCATCAAGGCGCACCATCGAAAGACTGGCGTTGATTGGAGCACTTGACTCGCTTGCGAAGATTGAAAGGTCCCAATCAATCGACCGTCGCGGTGATCTATTGATGGCGGTCAGGCAATTGAGCGCTAGGCCGGCACCAAAACAAGACCCCAATCAACTTGGTTTTGACTTCAAAAACATTCAAGTACTCCCCACTGGTAATCAGGGAATCACTCAAGCCCAACAGATCAACAATGAGCTTGCAATAACAGGGCTAGACCTCTCGCGGCATCAGCTTGACCAGTTCCAAGAGATGCTTGATCAAATGGGAGTTGTTAGGGCTGCCGAGTTAGTTGGACTAAGAGGCAATACCGATGTATTGGTTGCTGGCGTCAGAGTGGCAACCCAAACCCCTCCGATGCGCTCTGGCAAAAGAGTTGTCTTCATCAGCTTGGATGATGGGACCGGTTGTGCCGATGCCACCTTTTTCGATGAGGCGCAACGACGCTGCGCGGGACTGCTGTTTCAAAATCGATTGCTCCTGATATCAGGAAAGACCCGCCGCACCGGAGTGCGGGGGGTCTCAATCCTGGCCGAAAACGCCTGGGATCTCAGGCAGCTTTGGCAGCAGTATTCGTCTAAAGCGAGTTAGTCCTGCGAGTTGAAGATAGCAAGCAGACGAATGATCTCCACGTAGAGCCAGATCAGCGAGGCGGTCAGACCGAACGCTGCACGCCACTCCATCTCCTTAGGCCAGCGGTTTGCAGCACCCTCACGAATCGCCTCAAAGTCGAGGTTTAGGGTGAAGGCGGCTAGGCCAACACCAACAAGTGCAATTAGCCAACCGAATGACGAGGAGTAAGCGCTCATGCCGGCAAACACTGCGAAGCCGAGGTTTACCAGTGCGAAAACTGAGTAACCAATCAGTGCAAACATCATGATTCTGGTAAAGCGAGCATCAACCTTTACCCAACCCATGCGGTAGGCGGCAAACATGGCACCCGCGGTTGCAAGCGTGGAAACCACTGCAGTCTGTGCAATCCCTGGGTACATACCCTCAAGCACACCGCTTAGAGCTCCAACAAACACACCCTGAACTAGGGCGTAGGCGTAGTAGAGACCCGGGATGACCTTCTTCGAGAAGGTTGCCCAAAGTCCAAGACCAAGACCCACCAGCATTGCTGGGAACATCAGGCCAAACGCACCAGTGAACCAGGTAGCACCCGCACCGAGGACGACCAAAGCGAAGAGCCCGAGCACCTTGGAGGCTGTGCCCTCGATTGTCATTGGTGCAGCGGTGATGTTCTGAAACTCAGAGTCGACCTGCTGCTGGTTCAATGAGTCAATGCCTGACTGCAGAGATTGGTTGAAAACCGGGTTGTGGGAGATTGCCACTTGCGTCCTTTCGATTAGAACTTTTGGCGAGTCTAAACCAGCTCGCTGGAAATTTCCTTCAAGTGTGCTGGGGATATCTGATGTCCCCCCGGGTGCCGCAACCATCTGACGCTCGCCCCATTTTTGCCTAGCCAGGAAACCCAATCTTCACTTACAGAAACCGGCGCGTAGGGATCAAGATCACCATTCGCGAGCCAGACTCGCTTGTCAGTCAAATCGACCGACTCAGGGTCTCGATAAGGTCTCGTTGAACCAAACAGCACTGCCCCGGAGAGTAGTTCAGGGTGCCTTAGCATCAGCGCAGCCGCGGTGTTTGCACCATTACTAAAACCGGCCGCCACCACTTCCATACCAACTAGCTGGTAGTGCCCTATAGCAACCGCCAAGAAGTCAGACAACTCCGAGACTGCCTCGTCAATCGAGGCCTCGTTGAAGCTGCCATCTTGATAGCGCTCGAAGAAACGGTTCATTCCAGCCTCTAAGTACATACCGCGCGGGGAGAGAAGGTGAGCATCTGGATCGAGCGCTTTGCCCAAACGGAGCAAGTCATGCTCATCCCCGCCGGTCCCATGCAGCAGCAGAAGCACTCTGCTTGAGGTGCCAGGTTGGTAAACGTGTGGTCTAGTTAGATCGCGATTTGACATCTAGTCCAGCCTAATCGGGGGAAGTGAGGCTTCAATTTGCTCGCGGTTTGGCTCAAGCCATGGTGGCAGCTTCAACTTGCGACCAAGCTCCAAAAGTGGCTCATCAATCGCAAAACCTGGATCGTCGGTGGCAATCTCAAATAGCACTCCACCTGGCTCGCGGAAGTAAATGCTCTTGAAATACTGTCGATCAAGAATCTGAGTTACCTGCACGCCGCGGCTTAGAAGCTCCTGTTGCCACAACTCCATGGTTGGAAGATCTGGGGCACTAAACGCCACGTGGTGAACAGTGCCGCCAGCTTGAAGACCGCGATCCTGGACACCACCCAGCACCTCAACACGGGCTCCGGATGCACCCTCACCCATTGAAAAGTTAGTTCTGCCAGATGACTCAGATGCCAGCGCCATGCCCAGCAGATTCTCAAGCATTCCAGCAGTTGGCTCAACCTGGCGCTGTGATAGCTCAACTGCGTGCAGACCCCTCACCGCGAACTCGGCTGGAATCGCTCCAACTCCATCCCAACCAGAACGCTTATCGTCCTTGACTCCAACCAGCTGCAGGCGCATGCCGTCAAAGTCCCTGAGCTCGATTACCTCGTTAGCGGAGGAATCCTTGGACCAAGACCACTCGATGCCGAGTGACTGCAGGTGCTTGGACCAGAAGGCCATCGACTCCTGCGGAACAGAGAATGAGGTTGCGGTTGTAAGACCGGCACCATGTTTTCCCTTCGCTACGCCAGGCCATGGAAAGAAGGTAAGGATCGATGTAGGTGACCCCTGCTCATCACCGTAATACAGGTGCCAAACATTGGGAGCGTCAAAGTTCACGGTCTGCTTCACTAGGCGAAGTCCGAGTACCTTCGTGTAGAAGTCAACATTTCGCTGTGGGTCAGATGCAATTGCAGTCACGTGGTGAATGCCGGCTGGATTGATAGTCATCTCTTCTCCTTCGCTTAAGTAAAGACCCCTTGACAAAAATCTATTCCCTAAAGTGTTGATGTGCGCATTTCGGTTCGAGTAAAGCCCGGTTCTAAGTCCGGCGATCGAGTCGTGGAGAACCACCCCTACCTGGATGTTTTCTTGAAAGAGAAGCCGGTTGATGGAAAGGCGAACGAGGCGCTACTTCGGGTACTAAGGCAGCACTTCAACACCCCGCCTGATGGCGTGAGGATATTGAGTGGTTTTGGTTCGAGGATAAAAATCGTCGAAATTGGTGGACCTGAGGGGACTTGAACCCCTGACCCCCTGCATGCCATGCAGGTGCGCTACCAGCTGCGCCACAGGCCCAAAGACCTCATAATCTTACACAGTTAATTGCTTAGCGGAACAACTGGGCAATCCCGCCACAGTCTCTCCAGTGAGTAATACTCGCGCTCTTGCTCGTTCATCACGTGAACTACCAGGTCACCAAAATCAAGCAAGATCCAACGAGCAGCTGCTAAACCCTCGCGATACTTGGCCTTGACGCCCATCTCATGCAACTTTTCCTCGATCGCATCTGAAATCGCAGCTGCTTGACGCTCATTCTTTGCAGAGACGATCAAAAAGACATCGGCCAGAGCGAAAGGCTCACTCACATCCAGCGCTACCGGGTTTTCAGCCAGCTTCTCTTCAGCGGCAGCGGCTGCGGCCTGGGTGATTTCGATCGAGTATTGAGAAGCAGTCAATTAGTTCCCCAGTGCAGAGATGATGGTGATGGCGGCGTAAATGGTGACAATTACCAAGACTCCTCCGAGTCCGGCAAGGGCCCATGGTTGCCACCAGCCCTTTTTCAAAACGGCGTCCGGAACAACCCCGAGCGATGCTCGCTGGTTTATGACTTCGATTGCACTGATGGGCTCAACGATGGAGATAACTCCGGTGACGGCATCCATAGTGTCAATTTGATCTAATTCAATTCCATCCAGGCCCGCGGTGTTGGCACCCGTGATTGGTTCCGCAATGATCTCGATTGAGCCAGAGGAAGAGGTGGAGATTTCTCCAGTCTCCAGCGGAATCGCAATGGCCTCGGGAGCAATGTCCAAGATGATCGACTGAGTACTTGGTTCGGCCAAGAGGTTTGAGCCCGTGAAGTCAGCGACTGGTTCCTCAATTGAGTGATCAGGTTCTAGAACCGGCATCTCAACATCCGGAATCACCACGGTAGGTGCTGGATTCGGCGCTTCAGGCTCGACCGGCAGGGCAATTGGGCTCTGACCCTGCTCCTCCAGAAGTCTTCGCTCACGCCTGGAAAGAAGTGGCGGTGGGGCCTGAATAGGTTGAGATAGTTCTGCTGGAGGCTGCGGCATTTGGACTATCACAGGAGCCTCGATCACCTCTGGCTCAATTTGAACCTCAGGCATAGGTGCATCAACAAGCTCAGCCTCTTCAGAGATCGGAGATTCAACCACTGACTCGGCGGCCGGAATGAGCCCGGCGCGCTCGGCCTCACGGCGCTCACGACGCGTCATGAACTGAGTCACTGCGCCTCCTTGTAAAGCCCATGCTTACCGATGTACTGAACTACTCCGTCTGGAACCAAGTACCAGATCGGCTTTGTCTGCGGAACTCTATCGCGAATGTCACTCGAGGAGATTGCCAGAGCGGGGATTTCTAAAACCGAGATTGAACCTGCAGGGGCCTGCGGAAGCTCCAAGCGATGACCCGGCCTGGTCACGGCAACAAAGTGAGCTAGTGACCAAACTCGGTTAATCTCTTTCCAGTTCAGAATCTGAAGAACAGCATCAGCTCCGGAAATAAAGAAGAGTTCCGCATCTGGATACTCGTTCTTCAAATCGGTAAGGGTATCAACCGTGTAAGTAACTCCTGGTCGGTCAATATCGACACGGGATACACGGAATCTTGGGTTAGCCGCAGTGGCAATCACGCTCATCAAATATCGATGCTCTGCCGCGGTAACGGTCTTTTTATGCCAGGGCTGCCCGGTCGGAACGAACACCACTTCGTCAAGTTCGAATGCCGCAGCTACTTCACTTGCGGCTACCAAGTGGCCATTGTGAATTGGGTCAAAGGTTCCACCCATGACGCCAATTCTTGGCCTACGAATAGTCATTGGCTATTTAGTGGTGAGCGGAGTTGCTTGCCTTGTGGGAGTGACGGTTGGCAACGTTGCGGTAGGACCAGGTGATAAAACCCAATACTAGGAAGGCGCCCATTGCGATGACGCCATACATGATTGGCTCCATCGGAATCTCAGTGTGGCGAATGATTGCCTCGCCGGAGGTTAGAAATGAAAACATGAGAACTCCTCGTAATCTCTCAATAGTCTAGCTACGGACCTGGCCATCGCCGCGAACCAACCACTTAGTGCTGGTCAACACCTCAAGCCCCATGGGTCCACGGGCATGCAGTTTCTGGGTTGAGATACCCACCTCAGCGCCAAATCCAAACTCTCCACCGTCGGTGAAGCGAGTGGAAGAATTCACCATCACGACCGCGGCATCAACCTCACTCAAGAATCGCTCAGCGGAACCAATGTCCTCTGTCAAGATCGACTCAGTGTGTTTGGTTGAGTACTTGGCAATGTGATCGAGCGCCTGATCCAGGCCATCTACCACGCGTACCGCAAGCTCCAAAGCCAGGTACTCGGTCTTCCAATCTTCCTCGGTAGCCAAAACCGAGCCTGGCATCAAAACCTGAGCTTCGGAATCCGCGTGGACCGCGACTTTCCCGACCGCAAGGCCCTCCGAAAGCTTTGGCAAAAGCTCACTGGCAACATTGCGGTGAACCAGCAGAGTTTCAAGAGAGTTACAAACCGAAGGACGCTGGATTTTCGAGTTCAGAATTATCGGAACGGCCTTTTCAAGATCAGCAGACTCATCCACATAGATGTGAACCACGCCATCACCGGTCTCGATAACGGGAACCTTGGACTCCTGAACCACTGTCTGGATCAGATTCGCACTACCGCGCGGAATCAAGACATCGACCAAACCTCGTGCTGTCATGATTGCCTTAGCTCCATCGCGACCGAAGGCATCAACTGTCTGAATCGCATCTGGGCTGAAACCGTGCTGCTCAAGAGCAGATTTCACAAGCCCAATCAAAACCCTGTTGGTGTTCTCCGCAGCGCTGCCGCCTCGCAAAACCAGTGCGTTACCGGACTTGATAGCCAGTGCTGAAATGTCGATGGTCACATTAGGTCTGGCTTCGTAAATCATGCCAATCACACCGAAAGGAACACGTACCTGCGAGATTTTGAGGCCATTAGCCAAAGTCTTGCCGCTTACTACTCCCCCAACCGGGTCCGGCAAAGCGATGATATCGAGAACAGCTCTGCCCAAAGCAGCAATGCGCTCTTGCGTGAGTCTGAGTCGATCCTGCAGACCCACAGCCATGCCGTTTTGAACGCCATTTGCAAGATCGGTGGCATTTGCGTCAATGATTTCGTTCGCATTTGCTTCCAAAAGGTTTGCCAGCGTTGCCAGCACAGCGTTTTTCTGAGACGTGCTGGCTCGATTAAGGAGACCAGAGGCATTCTTGGCAGATTGAATTAGCTCTACAGCTGACATAAGAGAATCCTAGGCTTTTGGCTCAAACCAGGTGTGGGTGTGAGGTGTGACATCCAGGTCTACTGCGTTCTTAGTTGCAGTCAAAATAACTCCAGTGCCCGACGCGGTTGCCAGCCTGGCTGCCGCTACCTTGGTGAGGGCACCTCCGGTTCCATAACCCGTTGAGGATCCTTCGATCTCAACCCCATCCAGACTGCCCTCGAATGGGACCACTGCAATCGGCTCGGCCCCTGGCTGTGTTGGTGGCTTGGTGTAAAGCGCCTCGATATCACTGAACAAAATTAGAAGATCTGCATGGACCAGCGCTGCAACCTGGGCAGCTAGCTGGTCATTGTCACCAAAGCGAATTTCCTGGGTAGCCACAGAGTCGTTCTCGTTGATAATCGGTAACACGTCGAGCTCAATCAAGCGCTCTAGGGCACCAAGAGCATTGGCCGCAGACGTTGAATCACTCAGGTTGTCAACGGTCAGAAGAACCTGACCGGGTAACTTGCCGTAGCGCGACAAAGATGCTTCATAACGTGACATCAGCCTTGCCTGGCCAATGCTGGCAAGCGCCTGCGATGTTGCAAGATCCTCTGGTTTAGCGCTCAGACCAACGATTGGGGATGCCGTGGCAATTGCTCCGGAGCTTACGAGGATTACCTCTTTATCCCGCATCAACCTCACGGCCAGATCGACAATTAAATCCAGTTGCGACTCATTCTCACCCGTGATCGAGGAGGATCCGACCTTGATTACAACGCGCTTTGAGCTGGCGATTCTAGAGACGTTACTCAATCTCATCCTCCACGAACACGCTCGACTCTCGCACCGCCTCACGCTCGGCACGACCACGCGCTCGAGCGTCCATCATGTCGTAGTACTCCTGGCGGCGTTGCTGGTTGGTGCGTCGCGCACTACCATCTAGCGGATCTGCATCGGCTAGCTCAGCCACAGATGAAACGAGCGGATCCCAATCGAAGACCACTCCATCGCCCTCTCCGATAATGACGGTTGATCCTCGTCGAGCACCGGATTTATACAGGGCGTCTTCAACACCTAGTTTCTGCAGGCGCTCGGAGAGATAGCTAACCGCGTCAGCGTTACCAAACATGGTCTGAGCCACCCACCGCTCAGGCTTTGCTCCGATTATGCGGAATACCGGTTCACCACCGATTTCCTCTGGCCTGATCACAAAACCAGAATCCTTCTGCTTTTGCGGCAGCAGTGAGAAGCGCTTTTGACCGGCAGGAATCTGCGTCTTGCGCTCCTCAGTAACCAGCTTGGCCAGCGCGAAATTCAGCTCTCGGAGGCCCTCGGTCGTTGCAGAGCTGACTAGGAAAACTGGGTAACCCAGTGCCTCAAAGTCTGCCTTGACGAACTCTGCAAGTTCTTTAGCATCTGGCACATCGACCTTGTTCAGCGCAACCAATTGCGGACGCTCGTGCAATGGAGTCTGACCTGCCGGAACCTCATAGGCCTCGAGCTCCCCCAAAATAACCTTGAGATCGGAAACAGGGTCTCTGCCTGGCTCCAAGGTTGCGCAGTCGATAACGTGAAGCAGCGCGCTACAGCGCTCAACGTGACGAAGGAACTCGAGACCAAGGCCCTTACCCTGGCTCGCCCCTTCGATAAGTCCAGGAACATCGGCAATGGTGTAGCGCATCTGTCCAGCCTGAACCACGCCCAGATTCGGGTGCAGAGTGGTAAACGGATAATCGGCAATCTTTGGTCTTGCCGCACTCATGGCCGCAATCAATGATGACTTGCCGGCAGATGGGAAGCCAACCAGAGCCACATCGGCAACGGTCTTTAGCTCAAGGGTGACATCCCCAGACCAACCCGGGACACCCAAGAGGTGGAAGGCGGGAGCGATTCGCTTGCGGGAAGCCAGTGCGGCGTTTCCAAGCCCCCCAGAGCCACCTTCTGCTACCAGCAGCTCCATGCCTGATTCAGCGAGGTCGGCCAAGACATTGCCACGCTGGTCCTTGACGACCGTTCCAATCGGCACTGGAAGATAGAGGTCTTCTCCGCGAGCGCCATTGCGGTAGTCACCGGCGCCGCTACCACCGGACTCTGCACTGCGGTGAGGGCGGTGGTGATAATCAAGCAGGGTTGTCACATTGGGGTCAGTGACTAGATAGATCGAGCCACCGTCTCCACCGTCCGCCCCATCAGGACCGGCTAGCGGCTTATATTTTTCGCGACGGATTGACGTGCAGCCATCGCCACCGTTACCGGCCTTCAGGTGAAGTGTCACCTGATCGACGAATGTAACCACAACTATCTCCTAAACAGAAAGAGGCGGACCAAAGGCCCGCCTCCATCAAAATCTTTAGTTACTGAGTAACTACGTTTACGACCTTGCGACCGGCCTTGGCACCAAACTCAACAGAGCCTGCTGCTAGAGCGAACAAGGTGTCGTCCTTGCCACGACCTACGTTCACACCTGGGTGGAAGTGGGTGCCGCGCTGACGAACGAGGATTTCACCTGCGTTGACTAGCTGGCCGTCGTGGCGCTTTACGCCTAGACGCTGAGCGTTTGAGTCGCGACCGTTGCGAGTGGAGCTAACTCCCTTTTTGGATGCCATTTCTACCTGCCTACTTGATCTCGGTGACCTGGACGCGGGTTAGGTCCTGGCGGTGGCCCTGACGCTTCTTGTAACCGGTCTTGTTCTTGTACTTCTGGATGATGATCTTTGGACCACGGGTCTGGTCTAGAACCTCTGCAACAACCTTTACCTTGGCTAGAGCCTTGGAGTCGGTGGTGACCTTGTCGCCGTCTACTAGCAGCAGTGCTGGCAACTCAATGGTGCCGGAGGTAGCTGCGATACGGTTCATGGTCACGATGGTTCCAACAGAAACCTTCTCCTGGCGACCACCAGCGCGAACAATTGCGTAAACCACGTGAAAACCTATCTTTTCTTTGGATTGAGCCCGATGGGAGAAACCCTTGGGCAACAGCGCCCTAGTTTAGTAAAAACCAGGAACCAGGTCAACCACCCTGCAGATTATTCTGCCGAGTCGGTTTGCGAGTTCGTTGCCTTTGCGCTAACCCGACGCCTTCTTGGCTTTGCCTTGACCTCAGGTTCTGGCAAAGACTCAAGTACGAGATTGAGAAGCTCGGTCTTGCCCTCTGGTTCAGAAGGCTTGACTTCCTCCTCCGCGAGCGGGGCATGAGCGATCTTGTTCACTACGTTCTTGAGAACATCGGCTTGCTCTGGTGTTACAACCTTCTTGACAACCTCAGGCTTGTCCTTTTTCTTCTTGGACTGCTTCTGAGACTTGCTCTCCTCTGGCATTCTGAATCTAGGCTCATCATGAACCACAAGGCCTCGACCGCCACAGCACTCACAGGTCTCACCGAAGGTCTCCAAAAGACCAACACCGATCTTCTTGCGTGTCATCTGAACTAGACCCAGCGAGGTGATCTCACTGACCTGGTTCTTGGTACGGTCGCGGGAAAGGCATTCAAGCAATCTGCGACGAACCATTTCCTGATTCGATTCCTGAATCATGTCAATGAAATCGACCACGATGATGCCACCGATGTCGCGAAGTCGAAGTTGACGGACCAGCTCCTCCGCCGCTTCTAGGTTGTTCTTGGTTACGGTTTCCTCAAGGTTTCCACCAGATCCAATGAACTTTCCGGTGTTCACATCAACTACGGTCATGGCCTCGGTGCGATCGATCACGAGCGAGCCACCCGAAGGCAGGTAAACCTTTCGCTCTAGCGCCTTGGCAATCTGATCACCGAGTCGGTAGTGGTCAAAAATGTCATCACTGAGGGTGTACTGCGAGAGTCTTTCGACCAGATCCGGAGCTACGGCCTCCAGGTAATCCTTGATGGTGGCCATCGCGGACTCGCCAGAGACAACCAAAGACTGGAAGTCCTCGTTGAATACATCGCGAATGATCTTCACCAAAAGATCTGGCTCGGAGTGCAAAAGCTGAGGCGCCTTGCCCTTGGCCTTCTCGGTGATTTGCTCCCACTGAGCCTTGAGGCGCTCAACATCGTGGATCAGCTGCTCCTCGGAAGCACCCTCGGCAGCGGTTCTAACAATTACTCCCGCATCCTCAGGCAAAGCAGTCTTGAGAATCTGCTTCAGGCGCTGACGCTCTGACTCTGGGAGCTTTCTTGAAATGCCGGACATATTTCCGCCTGGCACATAGACCAAGAATCTTCCGGGAAGCGAGACCTGAGAGGTCAAACGAGCACCCTTTTGGCCAACTGGGTCCTTGGTCACCTGAACCAGTACCTGGTCACCGCTCTTAAGTGCTAACTCGATACGACGTGGCTGGTTGCCAGTCTCGGCAGCTTCCCAGTCGACCTCACCCGAGTAGAGCACCGCATTTCTACCCTTACCGATATCAACGAATGCTGCCTCCATCGAAGGCAGCACGTTTTGGACCTTACCTAGGTAAACGTTTCCGATTAGCGATCCGCCCTGGGACTGAGCGACGTAGTGCTCAACCAAAAGTCCATCTTCCAGGACACCAATCTGAATGCGACCATCCTTGTCACGCACAACCATGGTGCGATCAACGGATTCACGACGAGCGAGGAATTCACTCTCGGTAACAGATGATCGACGACGCGAGTTGTCCCTGGTGTCACGACGTCGGTTGCGCTTGGCATCGACGCGGGTAGAACCCGATTCCTTTTCCTCAGGCTCTGGCTTCTCGCGTTGTGGCTTCTCCTTGACAGGCTTTTCCCTGACCGGACGCTCCTTCTTTACAACAGGAGCTTCTTCCTCAACCGCAAGCTTGCCCGAACGAGGATTCACCTTTGGAGTTGGTAGATCCGGGGCTTGAAAAATCAGTTGAATTGCTGCCGGCTTGGCCGGTTCTTCTTTTTTCTTCGGCACTTTTTACCTAATGCACTGGTACACACCCGCAGTGTCTTTGGTTCGTGATTCAAGCCGCAACCTGAATCTAATTCTCTGTATGCGTGGAACCAGCGGTCCCAAAACCTTCGATGCAAGTGTGTTCGCATCTAGTGAGAAGTATTACACGGCTGTTACCAAAATGCGATAATCGCAGGGTGATATTTCCTATTTCGCTGATCGGCTTTGGAATCCTCGGTTGGATTGCATCCTTTGGATTGACCCTGGAAAGAATCAAGGTCGCGGGTGACCCACAAGCCACCACCGCCTGCGACATCTCCCCCTTCATTAGTTGCAAGTCGGTAATGCTCAGCGAGCAGGCAGCCCTTCTCGGCTTCCCCAACCCACTGATTGGATTGGCCGCCTTCTTTGCGCCCGTAGTGGTTGGATTTGCAATCTTGGCAGGCGCAAAGTTCAAGCCTTGGTTCTGGCAGCTGTTTGTCCTAGGACACGTATTCGCTATGGCATTTGTGCTGTGGCTATTCAGCCAGAGCGTTTACGTCATCGGAGCGCTATGCCTGTACTGCATGGTTGCTTGGACTGCGACCATTCCACTGTTTTGGGCCAGCGCAAGCTACGCCGCGAAAGAGGGGGCATTTGGTGAAAGATTCAATGCCTCAGGCACCGTGGTTCACGAATGGGCCTGGGTCATCACAATCTTGACCTATCTAGCCCTAATCATCCCGATCCTGATTCAGTTCTGGGACTACTGGCCAAGCCTGTTCTAGAACCAGAGCTTTAGCTCGCGATCAGCCGACTCCTTGGAGTCTGAACCATGAACGAGGTTCTGAACAACCTTTGTGCCCCAGTCGCGACCGAGGTCTCCTCGAATTGTCCCAGGAGCTGCCGCAGTTGGCTCAGTTGACCCAGCGAGAGAGCGGAAACCTTCGATAACTCGGTTACCGGTTAGTTCGATAGCAACAACGTCACCAGAGAGCATGAACTCCAAAAGTGGCTCATAAAAAGGCTTTCCCTCGTGCTCCGCGTAGTGCTGAGCAAGCAGTTCACGGGTCGGAGTTAGTTTGCGAAGCTTCGCTACCTCATAACCCTTTTGCTCACAGCGGCGAATTACCTCACCGATTAGATTGCGCCTCACACCATCGGGCTTAATCAAAACCAAAGTTGACTCAGTCATTGTTCTCCTTCAACTTCAAGTAGTTCTCTCGAGCACGATCAACGGTGCCACCGGCAATCTGAGCCCAAATCCACATGCCGACCAAAATGCTTCCAATAACAAACATGCCCCAGAGCCAGAAACCGCTTACCAATAGCGCGGCCTGCAAAATCCAACCCAGGGCATAGCCTCCGGGTCTTCCCAAAATAGCTGGGGTCAGGATCATCAAAATGGAAACGGTGAGTCCGATGCCCCAAACCCACTCCACTGGCCCCACACGAAGGCCAAAAGCAGTCAAGGTTGCGAAAAACACCACGATTGACTCAAAGCTCAGAACTATGGCACTTAGTGCCCTGCGGGTGGATTTCGGTTTACTCATCTTCACTATTCTCCCTCACGCTGGCAAGCACTTCGCCCACCATGTATAGAGAACCGGTTACGACTCCCACCGATGCATCACCCAAGGCACCGCGCAAGAGCTCAACCGCCTCAAGTGCAGATGGCACCACATCCAGAATCTCAATGTCTAGATCTTCAAAGGCAGTCGCGAATTCCTCAGCACTCAACGCCCTGGGTCCAGGAGCTTGAGTCACGATGATGCGGTTGAAGGTCTGAGCAAATTCTCTGGCACTCTCAGTCCAGTCCTTATCAGCCAGAGTGGCCACCACGCCGATGAGTTCGCGACCAGGAAAATGGAACCCGAGGGCCTCGCGCAGTGATCGGATACCGTGTGGATTGTGAGCACCATCGAGGATCACTAAAGGATCCTTTTCGATCACGTGCAGCCTGCCGGGGGAAACGGCATCCGCGAGTGCTTGGCGAAGCACCTCATCGGCAATCGATCGTTGCCCACCGCCGAGGAATAGCTCCACGGCAGCTATGGCGGTAGCGGCATTCTGGGCCTGATGCGCCCCCAGCATCGGCATCCAAACGTGCGGGTACTCCCCTGCGATGCCCTGAACCGAAAATCGAACTCCAAAACCATCTGGGCTTATGTCGGTGACACCAAAATCCTGACCTGAGAACAACACCTGACCACGCTCACGGAGCACCTCTTCGGCATCTGGGTGCTGAACAGAGCTGACAATCAAAGACTCTGGCTTGATGATGCCGGCCTTGGTGGCAGCGATCTCGGCAATGGTGTTACCCAGTGACTTTTGGTGGTCAAGGTCAATGGGTGTAAAGACTGCGACATCAGCATCGGCAACGTTGGTCGAGTCCCACTCGCCACCCATGCCAACTTCCAGCACGAGGACATCAATCGGAGCATCAGAGAAGATCTGGAAGGCGACGGCGGTCATAGCCTCAAAGAAGGTAAGGCGCGCTTCACCCTCCGCTACCAGTTGCTCATCCACAATTTCGAGCAGGGGCTTGGCCTCTAGGTAAGCATCAACAAACACCTCGTCCGCAATCATCTCGCCATCAAGCGCAATGCGCTCATTGAAGTGAATAAGGTGCGGAGAAGTTAGTCGGCCAGTTCTCAGACCGTGCTCTCGCAGGATGCGCTCAATGATTCTGGCTGTTGAGGTCTTACCGTTGGTGCCGGTCAGGTGAATGATTCGGTAATTAGTCTGCGGGTCACCCAGAATCTGAACTGCTCGACGAGTCGGCTCAAGCCGCGGTCTGACCTGGTTCTCTGGCTGCCGTGCATAGAGTTCGGCTAAAACCTGCTCCATGCCTTCACTCTGCTTACTAGCCAATTTTGTGAAGCTCGATTCCCAAAGAACCCGACTCTCCCACCGACAGCTCACCCGAACCAGAGCTAATGCTCAACTCCAGAGCGAGTACCTCGCTGGCGATGAACTCACGGTGCTCATTCAAAGCGTTCACGCTGTGATCATCAGCACTGAGCTGCAAAGCGATGCGGTCAGACACATCAAGATAAGCATCCTTACGAGCCTGCTGGATGTGTCTGATGGCGTCTCTGGCAATACCTTCGCGCTCCAACTCCTCGGTCACCTTGGTGTCCAAGAGTACGAATCCAAATGAAGTAATCCCAACCTTGGCATCAGGGTTATCTGATGCCGCTGTCATGGTGAGGTCATACTCACCTTCAACCAGTGAGGTGCCATCGACCAAGACGGTTTCACCTTCTAGAACCCAGTTTCCAGCCTTAGCCTCACGGATAATGCGCTGAACATCGCCACCGACGCGTGGACCAAGCGCTCTGGCATTGATCGTTAGCGATTTACTGATGCCAAATCGCTGGGCAATCTCCTCGCTAGCGGCAACCACTTCAACGCTTTTCACGTTCAACTCATCAGCAATCAAATCGGCATACTGTGCGAGCCCTTGGGAGTTTGATGCGATGGTGAGTGAGCTAAGTGGCAGCCTAACTCGAAGACCAGCACTCTTTCTGAGGGCCTGCCCAACCGAAGCAGCCTCGCGAATCGTGTCCATGTCAGACACTAGATCTGAATCCGATGGGAATTCACCCGCATCCGGCCAGCTCTCGAGGTGAACACTTCTACCACCGGTCAAACCGCGCCACATCTCTTCGGCTGTCAGCGGTAGAAGCGGAGCAACAGCACGAAGCACCGCCTCCAAGACTGTGTACAGGGTGTCAAAGGCATCCTTGTCACCCTCCCAGAAACGGTCACGGGAGCGACGGATGTACCAGTTGGTAAGGATCTCAGCAAAATCGCGAACCTTGGCAGATGCGCTGTAGCTGTCAAACAGATCGAGGTCAGCCTCAAGATCTCGGATCAAATCTGCAGTCTTGGAGAGGATGTAGCGATCAAGCAGCTGAGCGGATGAGTGCGATGGGCTGGCTACGTAGTTCGCCGCGTTGGCATAGAGCGTGAAGAAGTAGTAACTGTTCCAAAGTGGCAAGAGGGCCTGACGCACTCCCTCACGAATACCCTGCTCGGTGACAGATAGGTTGCCACCGCGCAAAATCGTGCTTGATAGCAAGAACCAGCGCATGGCATCTGAGCCATCGCGGTCAAACACTTCGTTGACATCCGGGTAGTTGCGAAGCGACTTGGACATCTTCTGACCATCGTTACCCAAAACGATTCCGTGGCTCACGGCGTTTTTGAACGCCGGTCTGTCAAACAACGCGGTGGATAGGACGTGCAGGGTGTAGAACCAACCCCTGGTTTGCCCTACATATTCGACGATGAAGTCGCCCGGGAAGTGTGAGTCAAACCAATCACGGTTCTCAAACGGGTAGTGCACCTGAGCAAATGGCATGGAGCCAGATTCAAACCAGCAGTCCAGCACCTCCGGCACGCGACGCATGGTCGACTTGCCAGTCGGGTCATCTGGGTTTGGCCTTGTCAAAAGGTCAATCTCAGGGCGGTGGAAATCGCTTGGCCTAACCCCAAAGTCCTTCTCAAGTTCATCCAATGAACCGTAGACATCGATCCTTGGGTAGTTCGGGTCATCACTCTTCCAAACCGGAATCGGGGCTCCCCAAAAACGGTTTCGTGAAATTGCCCAATCACGGACATTCTCAAGCCATTTACCGAAGCTTCCGTTCTTGGTGTGCTCAGGTACCCAGTTGATCTGCTGGTTCAACTCGAGCATGCGATCGCGAAGCTTGGTGGTCTCTACAAACCAAGAGCTGACCGCCTTGTAAATCAGCGGGTTCTTGCAGCGGTAGCAGTGCGGGTAGGAGTGCTCATAAGACTGCTGACGGACGAGTCGACCCAAGGCCTTCAAATCAGCAGTGATCGGCTTATTGGCATCAAATACGTGCATGCCCTCGTATGGAGGAATGTTCGACAGATACTGACCACGTTCGTTGATTGACACATAGGTCGGAATGCCAGCTGCGTTACAGAGGTTCTGGTCATCCTCACCGTAGGCCGGAGCCTGGTGCACAATTCCAGTTCCCTCGTTATCGGCCACATAATCACCAACCAAAACCTGCCAGGCGTTCTCAACCTGGTACTTCTCCTGGTCAGCGTAAAAATCAAATAGTCGCTCGTAGCGAAGACCAGCCAGATCTTTTCCTAGATAGCGACCAACAACTGCGGCCGAAATCGCCGCCGCATCCTCAAAGCCAAGGTCCTTGGCGTAGCCGGCAAGGAGCGACTGCGCAAGCAGGTATTTTCCGGTCTCTGTGGCCACCACCGAGTACTCGATCTCGGGTCCAACTGCCAACGCGAAGTTGGTTGGAAGAGTCCACGGCGTGGTGGTCCAAGCCAGCATCTTCACGCCATCAAGCTCATGCCCTGGAGCTGTAATCGGGAAACTGACTGTTACCGACTGATCCTGACGAGAGCGATACACCTCATCGTCCATGCGAAGTTCGTGGTTCGAAAGCGGAGTCTCACAGCGCCAGCAGTAGGCCAGCACTTTGAAGCCCTCGTAAATTAGGCCCTTTTTGTGAAGCTCCTTGAAGGCCCAGAGCACGCTCTCGGTGTAGTTGAGGTCCAATGTCTTGTAGTCGTTGTCAAAATCCACCCAGCGAGCCTGACGAGTGACATAGCTTCGCCAGTCCTGGGTGTACTTCAAAACGCTGGTCTTACAAAACTCATTGAACTTAGCAACACCGAACTTTTCGATTTCGGGGCGGCCTGAAATACCTAGTAGTCGCTCAGCCTCGACCTCGGCTGGAAGGCCGTGGGTATCCCAACCAAAACGGCGCTCCACGCGCTTGCCGCGCATAGTTTGGTAACGCGGAATCAGGTCCTTGGTGTAACCGGTGAGTAGGTGGCCGTAGTGCGGCAAGCCGTTTGCAAACGGTGGGCCATCGTAGAAAACAAACTCATCCGCATCGGCCTTTGCGCGCTGATCGATGGACTCCTGAAAAGTGCCATCTTCAGCCCAGTGGGCCAGCACCTCTTTCTCGACGTCTGGGAAGAACGGAGATGGTGTAACGCCGGCGGATTCAGGCCTGTGCTTTGGATACATCTTTGCTTTCGATGGGTTCTAGAACTTAACAATGTTAACCTAGAGAAGTTTTGAGCCCCGGAGTTACCCAAGTGACGCAAATTCTTCCAGATCCAACACGTTCTGCCACCGTACCCGAGAAGGCGACGGTAGATGGCCTAGAACAAAAATGGGTCCCCAGCTGGGAGTCCGCTGGTGTCTACTCCTACCAGGGCGAGGGTGAGGTCTACTCAATCGACACCCCACCCCCTACCGCATCCGGCTCGCTACACGTAGGTCACGTCTTCTCCTACACCCACACTGATGTGGTAGCTCGCTACAAGAGAATGTGCGGCTACAAGGTCTTCTACCCAATGGGCTGGGATGACAACGGTCTACCAACCGAGCGTCGAGTTCAGAACTACTACGGAGTTCGCTGCGACCCAGCGCTTCCCTACCAACCAAACTTCACTCCACCCCAAGAAGGCGGCGACAACAAGAGCTCCAAAGCTGCCGACCAACTTCCAATCTCACGTCGCAACTTCATCGAGCTATGTGAACGCCTGACGGAAGAAGACGAGAAGGCATTCGAAAACCTCTGGCGTGACCTTGGCCTATCGGTTGACTGGTCAAAGACCTACCGAACCATTTCAAAGGAAGCCCAACGGGTTTCTCAGCAGGCTTTCCTAAACAATCTCTCCCGCGGTGAGGCCTACCAGTCAATGGCACCAACACTCTGGGACGTGACCTTTAGAACTGCAGTGGCCCAAGCTGAACTTGAGGACCGCGAGCAACCAGGTGCTTACCACCGCGTGCAGTTTGATGGTCCTAACGGTCCAATCTTTATCGAGACCACCAGACCTGAGTTGATTCCAGCCTGTGTTGCCCTTGTGGCACACCCTGATGATGAGCGCTACCAGCCACTATTTGGTCAGTCGGCTAAGACTCCAATCTTTGGTGTTGAGGTGCCAATCGTTGCTCACCGCCTTGCCCAGAAAGACAAGGGTTCGGGCATTGCGATGATCTGTACCTTTGGTGATGTCACCGACGTCATCTGGTGGCGTGAGCTAGACCTACCAAACCGAGCCATCATCGGTTTTGACGGTCGCATCGTCTCAACCACCCCAGATGTGATCGCACAATCACAGGCGGCGGATTTCTATGAGGAGCTCAAGGGCAAGACTGTCTTTAGCGCCAAAGAGTTGATCATCGGAAAGCTCAAAGAGCTTGGGGCACTAATTGGAGATCCAAAGCCAATCACCCACCCGGTGAAGTTTTTTGAAAAGGGAGACAAGCCACTCGAGATTGTCTCCACGCGTCAGTGGTACATCAAAAATGGTGGCCGCGACAAAGACCTCGCAGAGCGATTGATAGCACTGGGCAAGGACCTAGGTTTCCACCCGGACTTCATGAGGGTCAGACTAGAGAACTGGATCAATGGTCTAAACGGCGACTGGTTGATCTCACGCCAGCGCTACTTCGGTGTTCCAATCCCGGTTTGGTATCCACTGGATACGGACGGAAATCCTGATTTTGACAATGTAATTACCCCAAACCTGGAGTCTTTGCCTGTAGACCCATCAACCGATGTCCCCGCAGGCTACGAGGAGTCTCAGCGTGGCATCCCAGGCGGATTCATCGGTGAACACGACATCATGGACACCTGGGCAACCTCATCCCTAACGCCGCAGCTTGCCGGTGGCTGGATTGAAAACCCAGAACTTTTCAAAGAGGTATTCCCCTTCGACCTTCGCCCTCAGGGACAAGACATCATCCGCACCTGGTTGTTCTCCACCTTGCTAAGAAGCGAGCTTGAGCACGGTGAACTGCCTTGGAAGAACGCAGCTATTTCGGGCTGGATCTTGGATCCAGACCGCAAGAAGATGTCGAAATCTAAGGGCAACGTGGTAGTACCAAACGAGCTACTCGAGACTCACGGCTCTGATGCCGTTAGGTATTGGGCAGCCTCGGCTCGCCTTGGAACCGACGCGGCATTCGACGAGGGTCAGATGAAGATTGGTCGCCGACTCGCCATCAAGGTTCTAAACGCGGCTCGATTCGCACTGACCTTCGAGCTTCCCCAGGGCGTCACTGAGGTCACAGAGCCAGTCGATAAGGCCATGCTGGCGGCTCTCAAGAATCAGATCGCGGTGGCAACCAAGGCATTTGAGGACTATGACCACACCAAAGCCCTGGAAACCACCGAAACCTTCTTCTGGACCTTTGCAGATGACTATGTCGAGCTCGTAAAAGAGCGCGCATATGGACAGGGAGACTTCACGCCCGAGCAGGTTGGTAGCGCCGTCCTCGCGTTGCGCCAGGCCTTGGGAATCATGGTTCGCCTGCTTGCACCCTTCATTCCATATGCCACCGAAGAGGTGTGGAGCTGGTGGCAGCAGGGTTCGGTTCACAGAGCAAGCTGGCCAAGCGAATCTGAGTTGGCTGATTACTCTGACGCGGATCTATACGGACTCGCCTCAGAGGCACTGATTCTGGTGCGAAAGACTAAGTCTGATGCCAAGCTTTCGATGAAGGCTGAGATTCTGAGTGCTGAGCTAAGCGGTCCGGCAGAGCTAGCAAAGCTTCGTTCAGACTTGATGGCGGTGGGCAAGATTGCTCAGCTAGCACTGAGCGAAGGTGCGCTTGCGCTAACGAAGGTTGAGTTCGCTCCAGCCGAATAAGCTGGTGCAATGACTAATCCTCTACTTAGCGTCTCTCCCCTGGAATACGAGCTACCCGACTTTGCGCTGCTCAAAGACGAGCACTACCTGCCCGCGTTTGAGCATGCAGTTGCATCTCACAATGCTGAAATTGCGGCCATTTTGGAGCAACCAGAGGTCAGCTTCGAAAACACCATCGTGGCGATGGAAAAGGCTGGAGACCTGCTGAACTCAATGCTGATGGTCTTTTATAACAAGACTTCCAGCGACACCAATGACACCTTGCAGGAAATTGACGCCGAAATTGCTCCGAAGATTGCTGCACACATTGACTCAATCCGACTAAACCCGGCCCTTTTTGAGCGCATTCAAAAGCTAGTAGCAAAGCGCGATGAGCTCGGACTTGATGCTGAGAGCGATTGGCTACTAACCCGTTACTACAAGGACTTCAAATTTGCCGGTGCCGAACTTACTGCCGAGCAACGCGCTCGGGTCGGCGAGATCAACGAAGCCGTCTCAGGACTTGAGGTCGAATTCGACAAGCGTCTTTTGGCAGATAGCAATGATCTGGCAATTCATCTCCCAGATGCATCGAGACTCTCAGGGCTCAGCGAGGCAGAAATCGCCTCCTGCAAAAAAGCAGCTGAGGACAGAAAACTAGACGGGTATGTCATTCCGCTTCTCAACTATTCAGGGCACCCGCTACTTGCCAATCTTGAGGACCGCGACTTGCGTGAGGAAATCCTCAAGGCCACCCTTTCCCGCGGCTCAAGAGGGAACCAGAACGACACCTCAGCTGTCGTCAAGCAGCTTTTGGACCTAAGGCGCGAGAAGGCAAAGTTATTCGGCTACTCAAATTACGTTGACTATGTCACCGCCCAGCAGACCGCTGGAAGCGGCGCAAATGTCCACAACGTGCTTCGCAAGATTGCCCCCGCAGCCAAAGCAAACGCTCAGCGCGAAGGCGCTCTCCTGCAGGAACTTATGAACGCAGAGACCGATGGTGAGTTGGCTGCCTGGGACTGGTCGCGCTACACCGAACAGCTCAGAACCAAGCAGTACAGCATCGACACCAGCGTTCTAAAGCCTTACTTCGAGGTCCGCCGAGTGCTGGAAGACGGAGTCTTTTTTGCAGCGGGCAGACTCTATGGACTCAAGTTCACACGACGTGATGACTTAGTCGGCTACCACTCTGACAACTGGATCTACCAGGTTGATTATGAGGACGGATCGAAGTGCGGGCTTTATCTGTTCGACCCGTTTGCAAGACCCTCAAAGCGCGGTGGCGCCTGGATGAACAACCTTGTAGACCAGTCTCACCTGCTGGGCAAGCTGCCGGTTGTTGTGAACAACATGAACATTCCCAAGCCCGCCGATGGCGACCCTGCTCTGATGACCCTGGATGAGGTAAACACTCTCTTCCACGAGTTTGGTCACACCCTTCACGGACTGCTTTCAAATGTCACGTACCCAAGATTCTCCGGAACCTCGGTTGAACGAGACTTCGTAGAGTTCCCATCGCAGGTGAACGAGATGTGGATGCTATGGCCAGAGGTGCTGGAGAACTATGCCGTACACGTTGAGACCGGCGAGAAGCTATCTCTTGACTGGGTTGAGAAGCTCACCGCTGCCGAGGGGTTCAACCAGGGCTTCGAAACCACTCACTACCTCCAGGCTGCAATCCTTGACCTTGCGCTTCACTCTCAGGAGAGCACCCCTGAAGACCTAGTGAGGTTCGAGTCCGACGCTATCGAGGAGTATGGACTCACCTACTCCCCCGTGCCAACCAGATACCGTACCAATTACTTTGCACACATCTTCGCTGGTGGCTACTCAGCCGGCTACTACGGCTACATCTGGTCAGAGATCTTGGATGCAGAGTCAGTGAACTGGTTCAAACAGAACGGTGGACTCACTCGAGAGAACGGAGAGAAGTTCTCAAAGGTCCTGCTATCTCGCGGAGGATCTAAGGATTCGATGACCTTAGTCAAGGAGCTACTTGGCAGGGATCCGAGGATCGAGCCACTACTTCGTCGCCGCGGTCTTTTGTAAAAGCCAAACCAAGACACCGAACGCCAGAGCCCAAAACGCTCCACCGACTCCGAGGATGGCAATACCTGCCGCTCCAGTGAGGAAAGTTACCGCTCCAGCTAGGCGCATGCTGTCGTCCGAGATCGCTGTTTTCAAAGCCCCGGAGAAAGTGTTCAAAAGCGCAATCCCGGCAAGAGCAAGCAGAAGCTCTCTGGGGACAGCCAGAACAAAGGCGGCAAATGGTGCGGCAAAAATGGCAAAGAGGATGTAGACAACGCCTCCCCAGCTGGAAGCTATCCAGCGCCGACCGGGGTCTTTAGCGGCACCGGAGTCGGCATTCAAGGCCGCAGTGATAGCTGCAAGATTGAGGCCAAACCCTCCGAAGAATGCCGTGATGGCAGAACCGAGCCCAGTGGTGAGGAACACCCTTCGAACCGGAAGTGGAAAACCTAGAGACTGCATGATTGCTAAGCCCGGTAGGTTTTGGGAAGCCATGGTCACTAGATAAAGCGGCACACCGATCGCAATCATGACTGTGACATCGAATGCAGGGGTGATTAGCGCTAACTCTGGCCAGAAGACAATCGAACCAAGCTCGCCTACCTCCGGACTTAGACCAATTAGCAAAAAGCCGAGTGAAATAGCAACAGGAGATGCCCACACCGCTGCGAATCGATTGAGCACGAACCAAACCACCAGCACCGGAATAATCAAAATTGGGAAGTCAACGCCGGCGTGCACTGTCGCGATCACAAATGGGAAGATCACGCCAGCCAGCATCGCAGCGGAAATCTGCGGTGGAATAAGGCCCACGACTCGACCCAGCCAAGGCCAGACTCCGGTCAGCACGATTAACAGGCTTGCAATCAAGAAAGCACCTACGGCTTGGTCGAAGCTCACCCCGAGGGCTGAGGAAGATGCAAGAAAAGCTGCGCCGGGGGTGGACCACACCACGCTCACTGGCTTTTTTAGCCATACCGAAAGAAAGATCGATAGGACACCGTAACCAACTAGCAAAACAGCAAGTGCTGTGGCAGTTTGACTTTGAGTTGCACCCATCGCGGTGAGACCAGCGATTGCTACTCCGAAGGTGGCAACCGATCCCGTTGTGGATGCAACGGTTCCGGCAAGGTAGGGAGCTATGCGCTGGGAGCTGATTTTTAGTCCTATGCGCTCTTGTCGCGAAGTCGCTGCTTGAGCGGCAATACCTCAGGCATTTGCTTGGTGCGAACGATTTCTGCAGTGATGACGACACGGCCCTGCTGTTCAGAGCCTGGAAGCTCAAACATGATTGGACCCAAAACCTCTTCAAGAATTGCTCTCAAACCGCGGGCACCGGTCTCGCGCTCAAGCGCCTGGTCTGCAATCAACTCGATTGCCTCGGGGTCAAACTCGAGCTCAAAACCATCAATCTCGAACATGCGCTGGTACTGCTTGATTAGAGCGTTCTTGGGCTCGGTCAGAATTGAAACCAAAGCCGTTTTATCTAGCTCCTCCACAGTGGCGATCACTGGAAGACGACCAATGAACTCAGGGATGAGGCCAAACTTGCGAAGGTCTTCGGGCTGAACCTGCTTGAAGACGTTGCTCGAGTCGGTCTTTTCCTTCAACGGAGAGCCGAACCCGATGCCCTTCTTTCCAGTGCGCTCCCCCACGATGGTCTCAAGTCCAGCAAACGCGCCCGCGACGATAAAGAGCACGTTGGTGGTGTCAATTTGGATGAACTCTTGCTGAGGATGCTTCCTGCCACCCTGCGGTGGAACCGATGCAACGGTGCCCTCGAGAATCTTCAAAAGCGCCTGCTGAACGCCCTCACCGGAGACGTCTCTGGTGATCGAGGGGTTTTCGGCCTTGCGTGAGATTTTGTCGATTTCATCAATGTAGATGATTCCGGTCTCGGCTCGTTTAGGGTCGAAATCTGCCGCTTGAAGAAGCTTGAGCAGAATGTTCTCAACATCCTCACCTACATAACCAGCTTCGGTCAGAGCGGTCGCATCCGCTACCGCAAACGGGACGTTCAGACGCTTTGCCAGGGTCTGCGCAAGGTAAGTCTTACCGCAACCGGTTGGGCCGATCATCAAAATATTGGACTTTGCGATCTCGATGTCATCGTGGCTCTTGCCCGCCCTGGTGAGCGTGCCCTGAGCTCTGATCCGCTTGTAGTGGTTGTAAACCGCCACCGAGAGCTGCTTCTTAGCGCCGTCTTGGCCAATTACATACTCATCCAAAAATGCTTTGATCTCTTTTGGATTGGGAAGATCGATGCTCTCGGCTTCGGTAGCAATGGCGTTACCGAGCTCTTCTTCGATGATCTCATTGCAGAGCTCGATGCACTCATCACAGATGTAGACCGAGGGTCCCGCGATTAGCTTTCTTACCTGCTTCTGGCTCTTTCCACAGAAAGTGCATTTCAAAAGCTCAGAGGTCTCCGACAAGGTCATGCCAAAACCCTATATCTAGCTGCGGACTTTTTCGCTTAGGCGTGGCGTAATTAGGCCTTGCGGCTGGTCAGCACCTGGTCAATTAGGCCGTATTCAAGAGCGTCCTGAGCGGTCAGGATTTTGTCGCGGTCGATGTCCTTGTTCACCTGCTCGACAGACCTTCCGGAGTGCTTAGACAGGGTCTCCTCGAGCCACTCGCGCATGCGCATGATCTCGCGAGCCTGAATCTCGATGTCCGATGCCTGCCCACGACCGGCATCACCGGTTGATGGCTGGTGGATCAAGACTCGAGCGTTTGGTAGAGCTAGACGCTTGCCCTTGGCACCCGCAGCCAGCAATACTGCTGCAGCCGAGGCTGCCTGACCTAGGCACACGGTCTGAATCTGTGGCTTGATGTACTGCATGGTGTCGTAGATTGCAGTCAGCGCAGTGAAAGAACCACCTGGGGAGTTGATGTACATCGTGATATCGCGGTCTGGGTCCTGGGACTCCAAGACAAGTAGCTGAGCCATGATGTCATCAGCCGAGGCGTCATCAACCTGCACACCGAGGAACACGATGCGGTCCTCGAAGAGCTTGGTGTAGGGGTTGTGGCGCTTGAAGCCGTAGCTGGTACGCTCCTCAAACTCAGGAAGAATGTAGCGCGCCTGCGGCATTTGAATGCGGCCGGATTGAGATTCTAGGTAGCTCATTAGTCAGCCTTTCCTACGCCGGTGGAACGGTTTGCAAACTCTTGGATGTGGTCAATGAAGCCGTATTCCAGCGCCTCTTGAGCAGTGAACCAGCGATCACGGTCGCCATCTTTCATGACCTGCTCAACGGTCTTGCCGGTCTGTCTGGCAGTGATTGACGCCAGCTGGTGCTTCATGGACATGATTAGCTCAGCTTGAGTCTGGATGTCACTGGCAGTGCCGCCAAATCCACCGTGTGGCTGGTGCAGCAGCACTCTGGTGTTTGGGGTTGCGTAACGCTTGCCCTTGGCTCCGGATGAGAGTAGGAACTGGCCCATCGAGGCACACATGCCGATACCAACAGTGACAATGTCATTTGGCACGTACTGCATAGTGTCGTAGATTGCCATGCCAGCGGTAATGGAACCGCCTGGAGAATTGATGTAGAGGAAGATGTCTTTCTCTGCGTCCTCGGCTGCTAGAAGCAAAATCTTGGCGCAAATTTCGTTTGCGTTCTCGTCGCGAACTTCGCTACCGAGCCAGACAATGCGGTCTTTTAGCAGGCGATCGAAAACGCCATTTCGCTCCATTTGAGGCATGGACATAAAGGGTGCTCCTTAGCTATCTGAGATAAAGATAGTCAGGGTAAGGAAAACCAGAGGCTATGTTCGCCCTAGGCGTTAGTTGTTGGCCTCAGCCGAAACCTTGTTTCCCTTGGAGTCCACGATCTCTGCAGCTGCAATCAGGGCGTCTACTGCCTTGCGACGAGCTAGCTCACCAACAAAGGCTGGAACCTGACCGGCATTAGCTACCTGCTTAATGAACTCGTTTGGGTCCATGCCGTAGTTGCGAGAGGTGAATGCCAAGTACTCAATGAGCTCCTGGTCCTCAACCTTGATCTCCTCGGCCTCGACCACTGCATCTAGCAATAGCTGGGTGCGGAAGTTCTTCTCGGTCTCCTCGGTGACCTCCTTGCGGTGAACGTCGTCAGCCTGACGACCCTCTCCCTCAAGGTGGCTCTCAACCTCACGCTTGACAGCCTCTTCTGAAACCGGAATCTTCGCCTTCTCTAATAGCTCATCGATCATGATGTCGCGAGCCTGCAGGATCTGCTTGCGAGCAAGGTTGACTTCGAGCTTCTTCTCGATATCAGCCTTTAGCTCCGCAATGGTGTCGAACTCGGAAGCCAGCTGAGCAAACTCATCGTCTGCCTTTGGTAGTTCCCGCTCCTTGACGGCGTTCAGAGTTACGGAAACCTCGGCCTCCTGGCCTGCTAGGTCGCCACCTACCAACTTGGAGCGGAAGGTGGTGCTCTCACCGGCGGTCAGAGTCTCAAGAGCCTCGTCAATACCATCTAGTAGCTGACCGGAACCAATCTCGTAGGAGATATCCTTCGCGGTGTCGATGGTCTTGCCATCGATAACAGCGCTGAGGTCAATTGAGGTGAAGTCACCGCTCTGAGCTGGACGCTCAACGGTCTTCAAGGTGCCAAAGCGGGCGCGTAGAGCGTCAAGCTCGGTGTCGATGTCGAGCTTGGCAACCTTAAGAGAGTCAACCTTGACCTTCATACCCTTGTAGTCAGGAAGCTTGAACTCTGGTCGAACCTCAACCTCGAGCTCAATCTTGAGCTCCTTCTCGGGCTCAGCAGCGGAAGGTGCCTGCAGCACGTCTGCCTGAGGGGTGGCTAGCGGAACAAGCTTCTCAGCAGCAAGTGCCTGGCGGTAGAAGTCATCCATACCGTCGTTGATGGCCTGAGCAATGATCATGTCCTTGCCGACACGCTGGTCTAGCACGGCAGCTGGAACTTTGCCCTTGCGGAAACCTGGGATGTTCACCTGCTCGGAGACGGTCTTGTAAGCAACCTCCAAGGCTGGCTTGAAGTCGGCTGGCTCAACAGTGATGGTGAGCTTGACGCGCGTTGGGTTGAGCTTTTCTACGTTAGTTTTCAACGTTTCTCCGTGAGATAGGTGGACTACTCGATTACTGGTCGGGATGACAGGATTTGAACCTGCAACCCCCTGTACCCAAAACAGGTGCGCTACCAAGTTGCGCTACATCCCGGAGGTTTTTTCAACCCTAAGGTCGAAAACTCCAACACTCTACCCCATA